>Ga0115572_10001080_pt1 | contig 22433 bp, 19 predicted proteins | sample COGITO_mtgs_1206_FD_88681 | JGI IMG/M metagenome (GOLD analysis project Ga0115572, IMG submission 88681) | Pelagic marine microbial communities from North Sea - COGITO_mtgs_120607 | ecosystem: Environmental > Aquatic > Marine > Epipelagic | place: Germany:Helgoland, sampling site Kabeltonne... | reverse complement strand
TATCAAAACTTAGTAAAACACTACACTAGCTGGTGAGCAACAAGATGTTCTGCAATTTGAATGGCATTAGTGGCAGCGCCTTTGCGGAGGTTGTCTGACACAATCCAAAGATTGACAGTATTGGGCTGGGAACGGTCTCTACGGATACGCCCCACAAAAACAGCATCTTTCCCCTGAGCATATAGTGGCATGGGATAGGTATTTGTTTCGGGATTATCCTGAACCACAACGCCATCACTTTCATGTAAGAGCCTGCGAAGTGCATCCAATTCATAGTCCTTTTGGAATTCAGCATTTACAGACTCACTATGCCCTCCCACCACGGGGATTCGAATAGCAGTAGCTGTAATCTGAATGGCGGAATCACCCAAAATCTTTTGAGTTTCGTTGACCAGTTTTATTTCTTCCTTAGTATAACCATCTTCAACAAAAACATCACAATGAGGGAGTGCGTTCCGGTGAATCGGATATGGATAGGCCATATCCCCGTCCACGCCTTGATATTCGTTTTCCAACTGCTGAACGGCAGCCACTCCTGTACCTGTAATGGATTGGTAGGTTGAAATGACCAAGCGCTTGATCCCATACTGCTGATGCAAGGGCGCAAGGGCTACTACCATTTGAATGGTTGAGCAATTAGGATTGGCAATGATTTTGTCGGTAGCTGTAAGTTCACGCGCGTTGATTTCTGGGACGATCAATTTTTTGGATGGATCCATTCGCCAAGCAGAAGAATTGTCAATCACAGTTGTTCCTGCTTCGGCAAATTTAGGAGCCCAAACTTTTGACGTTTCTCCTCCTGCCGAAAACAAGGCAATATTGGGTGCCATGGTAATGGCTTCTTCCATTCCAACAACGGTGAGTTCCTTTCCTTGAAAGTGAATTTTTTTTCCTACAGAACGGGCAGAGGCTACAGGGATCAAAGTGTCAATAGGTAATTGACGCTCTTCCAATACTTGAAGCATCACCTGACCAACCATTCCCGTTACACCAACAACAGCTACTTTCATTGTAATCTAATTTGTGGGCAAAAATAAGCCGAAATTTTCGCTTTAAGTGCATTTCTTGCAATCCTTGCTTTTTTTCACAAATCGTTGTAAAAACAACAAACCGTGATAAAACTAACTATGTATCTGCCTTGGAATGCGATTGCTAAGTCCTGTTAAGAGCTCGTAGGGGATGGTATTAGCCGTTTGGGCCCACTCGATTAGGCTATGATCCGCATTGAAGAAAATCACGGGATCGCCCGGTTGGCAATCGATATGAGTCACATCGACCATTAGCATATCCATACAAACATTGCCTACAATAGGCGCTTGTTGACCGTGAATCCAAACGGATCCTTTGCCGTGGCCAAACTGCCTTCCAATGCCATCGGCGTGTCCAATAGGCAGACAGGCTACTAGTCCTTTTTTGGAAGCCTGCCAAGCATGGTTATAGCCAACATAGTCTCCTTTTTCTAAGGGATGTATTTGGATGATGGTGGCGCGCAGCGCTGCAACGGATTTCAATTGACAATCCCATTCGGGATGATTGGCATAACCATACAAACCAATACCGACTCGAACAGCATCCATTTGCCATTCTGGGTAGTTAAAAACACCAGAGGTATTGAGTAGGTGAAACCAAGCTTTAGGGTAGGCAGCGGCTAAAGGGGCTTTGATTTTTTCAAATTGTTTCCATTGCAAGCGGGTTGGCGAGTGGGGCTTTGACTCCTCAGAAGCCGCCAAATGGGAATAGATACTGACGATCTCAAGACTAGTGTTTTGTTGCTGTTCTAGAAGCCAATTCACATCTTCAGGGGCAAATCCTATTCGGTTTAAGCCCGTGTTGAATTTGACATGAACAGGATAGTCTGGAATGTGGTTTTGCTGTACAATTTTGGAAAACTGAGTCCAAACAGAAGGATTGTAGAGAGCCGGTTCGAGACAGTGATGCAAAAGAGCGGAAAAGTTTTCGGGTTGTGGATAGAACACCATGATACGACAACGAATTCCAGCAGCTCGAAGTTCAATGCCTTCTGAAACATAGGCCACGGCAAGATAAGTGACTCCTTCATCGACGAGTTTTTTCGCAATAGGTACCACTCCTTGTCCGTAAGCATTTGCCTTGACCACCCCAATGATTCGAGTGTCCACTTTGAGCTTAGCACGAATCACGCTAAGGTTGTGGGCGAGATGGGTTAGATGTAAATCAAGAGCTGTCAAAACTTAAGATTTTTTGTTCTTTTTGGTAAGGGATGTATCTTTTTTATCGGACCGCATGGCTTTAAAAAAAGCGGCACGACTGAGGGGCTCATAGGCTTCCTTTTCCCCCAATAAAACCAAGTTGTCTTGTGGGGCTTTCCGGTAACTGTATTGTGCAAGATTCCCTGTTCGGGTGCAGACCGCGTGAACTTTTGTGACGTATTCTGCTGTTGCCATCAAAGCGGGCATGGGTCCAAAAGGGTTTCCTTTATAGTCCATATCGAGACCGGCCACGATGACTCGCATGCCCCGATTGGCTAGATCATTGCAGACCTGTACAATCTCATCGTCAAAAAATTGCGCTTCATCAATACCGATCACATCACAGCCGTCTGCAAGAATAGGAATATTGGCTGCAGCAGGAACAGGAGTAGATCGGATTTGGTTTTCATCGTGTGAAATCACATGACTTTCATCATAACGATGATCGATACTGGGTTTGAAAATTTCAATTTTTTGCTGTGCAATCTCAGCCCGTTTTAACCGACGGATGAGCTCTTCAGTTTTTCCAGAAAACATCGACCCGCAGATGACTTCGATCCAGCCAAATTGTTCTTTGGGGTTTACGGTGTTTTCTAAAAACATTTTGTACTTTTCAGTTTAGATGATCGACCTTCGGGTCGCTAACAAAGGTATTAAAACAATTTTGTTGCACTCCCTCCAATGAAGCATCAACTTCGTCAAAAAATCGAAAACGTAATTAAGCGGCTGCATGAGAATAGCAGGCAGCTAACAGAAAACCAACTTTATGAAAGCTTGCGAACGGTTTATGAGTTGGGTGTTCTTTTGAAACATGAAAATAAAGCTGCTGACACATCCCCTTCTCCGCTTGGAGAACAGCAAGACGAGCTTTTTGCGTCTCTAGAATCAATGGCTATTGAAAAGGAAACCCCTCCATCAGAAAGTTTTCAGGAGCAAGAAGAGGTGCCAGAGCTTATGGATACCATCAAAAATATGGTGACAGAAATGCCAGAATCCAAAGTAGTAAATGAATTATTCACTCAAATTGAGGAGCCCCATTTTGTGCGTAAGGAAGCACCAGAAGCTCCTCCAGCAGTTGCGTCTTCCACAAAAGAATTGGACAAGCCCAGCCCAAATCTCAACGAACGCTTTTCCAAAGGGCTCAAGGTGGATTTGAACGATCGTTTGGCGTTTATACAGCATTTATTTGACAACAAACCTAACGATTACCAGCGAGCACTTAATCAGCTTACGACTTTCGATAGTTTTCAAGAAGTTTCTGTTTTTATCGAATCAATGTTAAAACCCGACTACAACAACTGGGAAGGGAAAGAACTGTATGAAGAACGTTTTCTGGGGATACTTTCGCAGTTTTTTGAGACCAAAGAATAGGCAGCAATGGCATTATATCTAGTCCCAACCCCTATCGGTAATTTGGAAGACATGACCTTCCGAGCAGTCACACTTCTTAAAGAAGCCGATTTGATATTGGCAGAAGACACACGTACCAGTGCTGTTTTGTTACAACATTACGGGATCAGTACGCCTATGCAGAGTTTCCACATGCACAATGAGCACAGCAAAGTAAAAGGAGTGGTTGAGAAACTAAATGCAGAGCAAACGATCGCATTGATTTCAGACGCTGGGACTCCTGGAATTTCAGACCCCGGATTTTTATTGGTGCGCGAAGCCCTCCAACATGAAATTCATGTGGAATGCCTACCAGGGGCAACAGCATTAATTCCAGCTTTAGTACAAAGTGGTTTGCCTTCGGATCGTTTTTTCTTTCAGGGTTTTTTACCTCCTAAAAAAGGGCGACAAAAAAAAATGGAGGAATTGGCACAACTTGCAGTAACAGTTGTGTTCTACGAATCCCCCCACAAGCTCTTAAAAACCCTTGATCAAATGGAACCCATTTTTGGAGGGGATCGAAAAGTGAGTATTAGCAGGGAACTGACTAAAAAATTTGAAGACACCTTCCGAGGGAGTTTGTCTGAAGCACAAGAGTTTTATACCCAACAAGCCCCTAAGGGCGAATTTGTCCTTTGTATTGCACCCCAATAGAATTTGTATGCGATGGAATAAAACCACAAATGCCGAGACTACGACCATCTTACAGTTGGAACAAGCATTAGGAATTCCTACTGCGGTGGCTACAATTTTGGCGCAGCGTGGGATCACGTCATTTGAAGCGGCTAAAACATTTTTTCGTCCAGATTTAAAAGCCTTACACGATCCTTTTTTGATGTTGGGAATGTCCAAAGCGGTAGATCGGATTCTGCAAGCTGTTAGTACCGGTCAAAAGATTCTGGTTTATGGTGATTATGATGTGGATGGAACCACTGCCGTAGCCTTGCTTTTTTCATATCTCAAAACATTGAAATCCGAAGTTGCAACTTATATCCCCGATCGCTATTCGGAAGGATATGGACTCTCCTCTCAAGGAGTGCAGTTTGCAAGTGACAATGATATTGGACTGTTGATTACACTAGACTGTGGGATCAAAGCAGTAGAACGGGTGGCCGAGGCCAAGGCTTTGGGAATTGACAGCATCATTTGCGATCACCACCTTCCAGGAGAACAACTGCCCTCAGCGGTGGCGATTTTGGATCCAAAGCAAAAAGACTGCTTGTACCCATATAAAGAACTGTGTGGCTGTGGAATTGGGTTTAAATTGATTCAAGCCTTAACTCTCCAGCAAGAGCATGATTTTGAAGTTTTGTATCCCTATTTGGATTTGGTGGCCACAGCCATAGCAGCCGATATTGTTCCGCTGACGGGAGAGAATAGGATTTTGGCCTATTATGGCTTGAAGCAACTGAACAAGGCACCGCGTCCCGGTTTTGAGCTTTTGATCCAAAACACCAAAAAAAAGGTTTTGCAATTGAGCGATTTGGTTTTTGTGATTGCACCACGCATTAATGCAGCAGGGCGGATGCAACACGGCCAGCGAGCAGTTGATCTACTCTGTTCGGAAACTACAGAAATAGCGTTGCCCTATGCCCGTTCCATCGAATTGATGAACAGTGAACGCCGACTGACCGATGAAAAAATCACAGAAGAAGCCTTGGCTCAAATTCAGGATTTGGAAACGGAGTTCAGCACGGTTGTGATGCAAGAACACTGGCACAAAGGTGTGGTGGGAATTGTAGCTTCGCGTCTGATAGAATCCTTTTATCGCCCTACAGTTGTGTTGACAGCTTCCGGAGATCAACTGGTAGGTTCTGTACGATCGGTCAAAGGGTTTGATGTTTACGAAGCATTGGTGGCTTGTAGCCATCATTTTATTCAGTTTGGAGGACACAAATACGCAGCAGGCTTGACCATGACTAAAGAGGCGTTAGAGCCTTTTCGAGCGGCTTTTGAGCAGGCTGTAAAAGAACGAATTCTTCCCGAGCAACGCGAACCCAGTATGTTATATGATGCTACTTTGACCTTGAATGAAATTACGCCTAAACTGTTTCGAATCTTTCAACAGATGGCTCCGTTTGGCCCCCAAAATATGCGTCCTGTTTTTCGGACTCAGGGGTTAAAAGATGCGGGCGGAAGCAAGGTGGTGGGCAAAGAGCAAACCCATCTAAAATTAGAGGTCACAGACTTTAGCGGTGCTTCTGTTTCGGGCATTGCTTTTGGCATGGCGGAACACATCCACAAAATCAAAAGCCAAGTCAGTTTTGAGTTGCTTTATACGTTAGACGAGAATGAGTTTAATGGGGTAAAGACCTTACAGTTAAAAGTCAAAGCGTTACGATTCACCGAATAAAAAACAAAACTTAGTTTCCTTTACAGCGTTCGATTAGTGCTATTGTGGAGGGATCATGTGCCGCTAGGGTATCGGACTGTAAATCACTTAAAACACTGTTGGCCAATTGCTTTCCAAGCTCTACACCCCATTGGTCATAGCTATAGATATTCCAAATGATTCCCTGAACAAAAATCTTATGCTCGTACATGGCAATAAGTGCTCCCAAGGTATAAGGGGTCAATTTTTGAATCAAAAATGTGGTTGTAGGCCGATTGCCCGTGAATACTTTAAAAGGTGTTAGGCGATCTATTTCTTGCGCACTTAGCCCTTTTTCTTCTAATTCTTTTCGGACGACCGCTTCTGTTTTTCCACACATCAAGGCTTCTGTTTGTGCAATAAAGTTGGAAAGCAGCTTGTCTTGATGATCCCCTGTTTCGTGAAGGGACTCTTGGAAGCCAATAAAATCGGTTGGGATGAGCTTGGTTCCTTGATGGATCAGTTGAAAGAAGGCATGTTGGGCATTGGTTCCGGAAGCGCCCCAGATAATGGTGCCTGTCTGATAATCCACAGCTTTTCCGTTTCGGTCCACTCCTTTACCATTACTTTCCATAATCCCTTGTTGGAGATAGGCGGGAAGGTTCCTTAGGTATTGAGTGTAGGGAACAATGGCTTCGCTTTCGGCTTGCCAAAAATTGTTATACCAGACACTCAGTAATGCCAAAAGGGTTGGAATATTTTTTTCAACGGGGGTGTCGCGAAAATGTCGATCCATCGCTCCAGCTCCCTGTAAGAGTTGTTCAAAATTTTCAGGGCCTACAGCCAAACAAATACTTAAACCAACCGTACTCCAAAGGGAAAAACGGCCGCCCACCCAATCGTTCATTGGGAAGACATTTTCAGGGGCAATACCAAAGGCATCAATTTTTTCCAAGTTTGTGGAAACCGCTACAAAGTGTTGTGCAATAGCCGATTCGGGTGCTGAGGAAAGGAACCATTTTCGGATGCTGTTAGCATTGGCCAAGGTTTCTTGTGTGGTAAAGGTTTTGGAAACAATCAAAAAGAGGGTGGTTTCCGGGTTGATTTTTTTCAATAGCTCCTGATGGTGATCCCCTTCTACGTTTGAAACGAAATAGGGCGTCAGATGATTGCCGTAAAATTCCAGAGCTTCTGTGACCATGGAAGGGCCTAAATCAGACCCACCAATTCCGATATTGACAATGGTGTCGATAGATTTTCCTGTGTGTCCTTTCCAGTCTCCAGAGATAACACGTTCAGCAAAGGCATACATTTTTTCTTTGACGGCATTGACCTCTGGGATCACGTTTTGACCCTCCACGGCTATGGCTTCTGTACCCTTGGATCGCAGGGCGGTATGCAACACGGCACGACCTTCGGTTTCGTTTATTTTTCTCCCTGAAAAATAGGCTTTAATAGCTTGGGAAAGACCGGCTTCATCGGCTAGATTTATAAGAAGTTCAAGAGTTTTTTGGGAAACACTGTTTTTAGACAAATCCACATAAAAGTCTTCCCAGTGGAGGCTTAGTTTTTCGAGACGGTCTTTTTCCAATTCAAAAAAATCGAGAATCTCCTGGTTTTGAATTTGGCTAAAGTGAGTAGCTAATTCATTCCAAGCGTTTAGCTGAGTTGGTTTATGGTTGGGTAGTGTCATGATGGTCGGCAATTCGTTTTGTGTTTAAAAAATCAGGTTCAAAAGGGATGCATTCCAAATCGTATTTCAGAGATTCAATAGCCGTAAAAAATTGGTTTTTTAAATTTTCAGAAATAGGTTTGGCTGTAGGCAGTTTTTGTTTGAATGGATCTACTTGTTTTCCGTATTTCCAGAAGCGGTAGCAAACATGAGGACCAGCAGTCAATCCGGTCATTCCGACCCAGCCGATGATGTCTCCTTGTTTGACGTATTGCCCCACACGTACATTGCGTTTTTTCATATGGAGGTATTGCGTCTGGTAAATGTTGTTGTGTTTGATGGTCACATAATTCCCATTGCCCCGGGAATAGGAGGCTTTTTCAATGGTTCCATTAGCGGTGGCCATGATGGGAGTTCCCACACTGGCGGCAAAATCGGTTCCACGATGGGGTTTGATACGGTTTCCGTAGAATTTAATTCGACGGCGTAAATTGTAGCGCGAGGAGATGCGGCTAAATTTTACAGGAGCTTTTAAAAAAGCGCGACGTAGGTTTTTGGCATTCGCATCAAAATAATCCACACTTCCCACCAAGCTATCAGATTCAAATTTAAAAGCATAAAGCGGTTTGCCATTATGCTCGAAATAAGCGGCTTTGATCTCTTCAATTCCAATAGATATAGAGTCATCCACAAAACGCTCTGTATAAATGACCTTGAATCGATCGCCTTTTTGCAAGCGAAAAAAATCGATTGTCCAAGCATAAACGTCTGCGAGATAATAAGTCAATTGATCGTTGAGTCCACTTTTGATCATAGTCTCGTATAAGGAACTTTCAATGGTGGCAGCGGCTTGTAGTTCGACGGTTCTGATGGGCTTGCTAACCTTTTCACCGAAGAGGCTGTCTCGGAGTTGTATTTTGGTGTAGCTCTCCACACCGGGTTCGTAGATAAAAGCATAAGGGGTAGGAATGCTGTCCTGGCTGTAGAGGAGTGTGTAAGGTTTGCCGATTTGCAATCGGTTTACTTTGACTTTTCCTTCAATGGCCTGAAGAATTTCATACACCTGTGGATAATCAATGCCATTGGCTTCTAGAATAGCACCGAAAGTATCTCCTCTACGAATTTTTTTATAAACGACTTGAAATTGATTCAAATCGTAACCGTACTTCATTTTAGGGGGTGGAACTTCTACAACCTCTTTTTCTTCCACCAGCTTTGGGGTCGGTGCATTACAACTGCTTGCCAAAGAGAAGGTAAAAGCCAAGAATCCACAAAACAATACGGTTTTGGAATAAGAAAGAGGGAAATCGCTAACGGCTAACTTCAATGGTAAAAGGATGTTTTAGATTTTTAAAATTCTCTAGATCGGCCTTAATACTTCCGACGGCCAAATCGGCTTGCATACGAAGGGGGATACGATTTTGATCGTCAGACACCCAGAGAGTTACACTTTCTTGCTCCCGGAATACGCGTCCGGATTGGACAATGGGACGAAACTTGAGTGATGGCACAATACCGAACTTAGTGCTGAGGTTTTCCTTTCCCATAAACTTGAGCTTGAAAAGATAGTTTTCGCTGTCAAAAAACATGTTGATGGCAAAACTCTGATTGGGAATCAAGTCTTTTGCCGGAAGAAAATTCCGTAAATAGTAAAAGGCAGAAATTAAGTCTTGTGCTTTGTCATTGAAGGGATAAAGGGTTTTGGTTTTTTTCTTTTTATTATAAACCAAGGCTTGTTTGGTCTCTTGGTCAAAATCGATTTCTATATCTTTAGTGTAACCTCCTTCATCAATATTGCGGATGGATTTATAGAGAACACCAGTCACGGTGTCAAAGTAACTTTCATAATGATCTTCCACCTTAAAAAACCAGCGTGCAAGACCTACGGTTTTCCCATATCCTTTGGCATGAAAAACAGAGCGTCCGTTGAGGGTGGTCTTATCCACTTCTAGTGTGGCTATGGAGGCATTAAAAAAGCCATAGTGGATACGAAATTCAAACCACTCCTTGTCCCCAAAAGTATTATTGGATTGGGTGTCGGGAACAATCGCTTGGGTTGTTTCAGAGGTTTGAGCGTGGGCGACTGAAAAGACGATAATTCCAAGCAATAAGGCAGCTGCACTTTTCATTTTCATACCAATACAAAAGTAGAAAATCTTTTAAGAAGCTGGGGGAGAATTCAAGTTATCAAAAAGGACAGTTCCTTTGCGTGCTCCCAATACTTCAATTAAGTCTTCTTTGGAAGCCGTTTTCATGCGTTTAAGAGACTTAAATTTTTTTAAAAGAAGCTCCTTCGCTTTAGGACCAATCCCGGGGATATGATCCAATTCAGAGTCCAAGGCCCCTTTGCTTCTTCGGTTTCGGTGCAGTGTAATTCCAAAGCGGTGGGCTTCATTTCTCAGTTGTTGGATGATTTTGAGGGTTTCTGATTTTTTATCCAAGTAGAGTGGGATAGGATCTTCTGGGAAATAAAGTTCTTCCAAGCGTTTGGCGATACCAATAATGGCAGTTTTGCCGCGTAGGCCCAGTATATCCAAACTTTTCAGAGCAGAGGATAACTGTCCTTTTCCTCCATCAATGACAATAAGTTGCGGCAGGGGTTCGTCTTCTTCTAGTAAGCGGCGATAACGCCGAAAGACTACTTCTTCCATAGAGGCAAAATCATCGGGGCCTTCTACGGTTTTAATTTTAAAATGGCGGTAGTCTTTTTTGCTGGGCTTGCCATTTTTGAAAACAACACAAGCGGCCACGGGGTTGGATCCTTGAATATTGGAGTTGTCAAAACATTCAATGTGAATAGGTTCGGCACTGAGTCGAAGATCTGTTTTCATCTGCCCAATTAATCGTTTTTCATGTCGATCAGGATCTACAATCTTCATTTGTTTGAACCGTTCCATACGGAAATATTTAGCATTCCGAAGGGACAACTCCACCAGTTTACGTTTATCTCCAATTTGTGGGAGTACGATTTGTATCCCCTCCCCAAAATCGAGCTTATGCGAACTGTAGATTATTTTGGACTGAGAGTGGAAGCGTTGTCGGATTTCTATGGCAGCCAAACGGAGCAATTCGGTATCGGTTTCTTCCATTCTTTTTTTGATTTCCAAGGTATGGGAGCGAATGATGGAACCATAGAAGATTTGCAGAAAATTCACATAGCCGTAACTTTCGTCGGAGAGGATGGTAAAGACATCGACATCACTGATTTTTGGATTAACGATCGTGGACTTGGCCTGATAGTTTTCCAAAACATCAATTTTATCTTTTATCTTTTGGGCTTCTTCAAATTCTAGATCCTGGGCATGGACTTCCATCTGTACTTTAAACTGTTGCAGAGATTCCTTGAAATTTCCCTTGATAATAGAACGAATCGCCTGAATATTTTCCTCATACACAGAGAGTGCAATATTTCCCACACAGGGACCCAAACAGTTTCCCAAATGATATTCTAGACATAATTTGTATTTACCAGAGGCGATTTTGTCGGGGTGTAAGTCGTAGTTGCAAGTTCGTAAAGGATAGATTCCCTTAATCAAGTCAAGCAGGGTCCGGACTGTTTTCATACTGGTGTAGGGACCAAAATATTCAGAGCCGTCTTTAATGACTTTTCGCGTTGGGAACACTCTTGGAAAAGGCTCTTTTTTAACACAAATCCAAGGGTAAGACTTGTCATCTTTTAACATGACATTGTATTTAGGCTGGTATTTTTTAATGAGGTTGTTTTCCAGCAATAGGGCATCCATTTCTGTGGCTACTACAATGTGTTCGACTTTAAGGATATTCTTTACCAACATACGGGTACGATTGTTCAGGTGATGTTTGGTAAAGTAGGAGTTGACACGTTTTTTTAAGTTTTTGGCTTTGCCTACATAAATGACCGTATCCTTAGCATCAAAGTACTGATAGACACCAGGGCTTTCCGGTAGGGTTTTGATCTGTATGTCGATAGCGGGTAAATTCATGTCTTAAATTACACTCCTGCAAATTACTATTTTCAAAGTCAATGGGACTTTGAAAGCAATAGATTATTTGGGTTAGGTTTATCGCAATGGGCAAAAAAAATGTAGATTTATGCAGCCTAAATCTTTAACAAACCACCAATGCCTACAATCTATTTGGGAGGAAACTACGAGAAGTTATCTTTCGTAAACAATTACATTTTTTATTTTTTTTTCTGGGATTCTTTCTTTTGTTGAGTTGTTCCAAAGACAAACCGGAGGATGAAGCCCCAAAGCTGATTGAACCGACCTATGAGTATTTGTTCCAAACTAGTTTGGAACAAAGTTTATCAGCCTCTTCTATTCGTTTTATAGCTGGATTGGCGGTTGAAGATGCAGAGCAGTATAATTACCAAGATCTAGATGTTTACAGATTAACGTATAAAACACAAGGTCCTGACGGTGGTGCCATTGAAGCCTCTGGGGCTGTTTTGATTCCTGTCGATACAGAGAGTCAAAAATTGATTTCCTATCAACACGGAACTATCACAAATCAGGAAGATGCTCCTTCACATGGAATTAGTCTAGGATTGAATGAATTAAGTGCTATGGCCATCTTTGCATCGACTGGGTTTATTGTAACAATGCCTGATTATATTGGCTATGGAGCCAGTAGCGCACTACCACACCCTTACGAACATCGAGCGAGTTTGGCTCGTGCTTGTAATGATATGCTCCTAGCAACCCTTGAATTTTTGGAAGAGAAAAAGGAAATAGAATCCATTTATTTGATGGGTTATTCGGAAGTCGGATATGCGACCCTATCCACACAACAATATATTGAATCTCAGAACGAAGTTTTGCTTAAGGCAGTATTTCCAGCAGCAGGTGCTTACAATAAAACTGCTTTTACAAAAGCAATTATACAGCAGGATGAAGAACTTGAATTTATTGATAGTTACCTATGGGTATTGGATGTATACAATCAAATTTATTCAAACTTAAACCGTCCTTGGAGTGCTTATGTAAAAGCACCTTATGATGAAATGCTTTCATCTCTTTCGGTACTTAATAGAGAAACCATATCAACTGAGTTGCTTGAAACTAAAATGTTAGAACAGAATCCCCAAAAGCTTTTTAAAGAAGAATTTATCAATGGGATAGTTGATGGTACAGACAGTGCATTTTTAGAAGTATTGACTGACAATGATTTGCTAGACTGGATCCCTAAAACTCCCGTCTATATGTATCATGGGACAGAAGACGATTATGTTTTACCCCTAAACACCATTTCTACTGTAGATAATCTTAAGGCGTCAGGAGGAATGATTTCTTATATACCAATCGAAAAAAAAGACCACTTTTCTGCGGCTTTTGATTATTTCCTTGGGGTGTTGCTTTCTGTTTGAGCGCTATGGGTAATGGATACTTGTGGTGTGTTTACAAAATAGACAGTAAAAGATTGGGTTTTGGCGAGAAAGGTAGGAGTGGGTGTTGCTGAGACCGCATAGACCTCGGCAAACACTCGATCACCGTCTTGGACGTTTTGAGAAAAGTCGTTCTGAGTTGCTGTAGCACTCAACGTGTGTGTGGTCAAGCAGCTATTGGCACCATTCCGATGAAGGACATAGCGGTAGTTCAATACTGCATTTGGATCTACGGGATTTGCTTGAACAGAATATTCAAGCGTATCAGAACTACAAGCGATTACAGTTGATCTGTTTCCAAAATTTGTGGTCAACGTTGGCGATGCAGTGAGTTGACTCCATAAATTGCTGGAACCTATAGAAAAGAAGAGTAAGTAGGCGAGTAAAGAAAAACGTAAAGCAGTTCGTTCAAGCATGGATAGTAAGACTGGGCTTTTCTAAACTACAAAATTTTAAATAAGTAACCCGAAAAGGGGTGTCTGCGTGTTTAGTTGTCTATCTTTTTGTAGCTTGTTCTCATGAGGAAAAAAGAAATTCGAATTCATTTTCTTGAAAAAAGAAAAGCAATTTCGCCAGCAAAGCATACGCAATGGAGTCAACAGATTGCTGCCAGCGTTCTTGAGGGTCTGATGTCAGATCAGAAATGGATTCATGTTTTTTTACCTATGGCTTCAAAAGCCGAGGTGGCTACCCAAGAGCTGATGGCAAGCTTGTGGAGAGCAGGCAAAAAAGTGGTTGTACCCAAGGTGCAGCCCAAGGTTCAACTGAGCCATCACCTTTGGACACCTACAACGCCTACGGTAATAAATCAATGGGGTATTGCAGAGCCGGTGGGTGATAAGACCATTTCAGCCGAACAATTGGATGTGGTGTTGGTTCCTCTTTTAGCGATCGATCAAGATGGTCAGCGTGTTGGATATGGCAAAGGATTTTATGACCGCTTTTTAGCAAGCTGTCGCCCAGATATTGTCCGAATGGGTATTGGCTTTTTTCCACCTATAGCAGCGATTGCTGATATTCAAAGGACGGACATTCCGTTAGACAGTTACACTACGCAAGAAAAAACCTATTTTTTCAAAACTAGGTAGGATTGAAAATCTTTTTATTAAAAAACAGTAAAAGCCCCACCCCAATACTGATCCAAGTGTCAGCGGCATTAAAGATATATTCAAAAAACAAATAGCGTTCTCCTCCGATGCCAGGAAGCCATTGCGGCCAAGTCCATTCCACCAAAGGAAATTGAAACATATCCACCACATGCCCAAAGAAAATTGGGGCATAGCCATTTCCGCTGGCCCAAGTGGCTATTTGCCCATAGCTATTAGTAAATAAAACCCCATAGAAGACGGAGTCTAGGATATTACCCAGTGCTCCGGCAAAGATCAAACAAAGTGCTATCGGTAGAAGGGTTTTTGTGCGTTGGCGAAGTGTTCCCCAAAGCCAATACCCCAATCCACAAATGGCAACCAAGCGAAAGCCGGTTAATAGAAGTTTAGCTGTGCGTTCTGACAAAAATGGAAAAATAGTATCCAAACGGGTTCCCATGGCCATCCCCTTGTTTTCGACAAATAGTAATTTGAAAAAGCCCCAATCGAGAATGGCATCTTGCCCATAGAGTGTTAGAGAATAGTTGAGTTTGATGCTAATTTTGATCCACTGATCAATGACCAATAACACAAGAACCAACAAAAAAGCGGTGAAGGCGTTTAGTGGGCGAAAGGAAAGTTTGATCATGGATTCAAAATGAGTTCAAAAATACACATATCAACGGGCTTTGCAATCGACAGACCCTTGTAGATTTAGGATTTGAAAAATAACCCCTGTACTTGCTGTGTTGCAAGAAAGTAATTTTCCTTGAGATTTGGCCCACAGCTGCATATCCTGATGGATAATTTGCACTAACGCAGATCGGGTTTTTAAACGCCCTTTGGTTTTTTGTAAATCTAGATAACAGTTTCCGGTTTGCATTTGAATATTGAGTGTTTCGTACTGTCCTTGAGCCATTAGCTGTCCCTGTTTTATGTTCAGCTCAATGGCAAGGGAGGAGGGTGCTTGTATTTGAATACTACTGGTAATAACTTTATGAGCGGAGAGCTTGTCTCCTGGATTGGATAAAAGGGGGTTTCGAAATTCTGTCAACACCAGTTGTTGGTTGTCCGACTGACTGCGAAGTCCCATTTGATCTTGGAGTTCTCCCTCCGTTTGATAGGAGATGACAAGTGTATTATCAGGGTGATTGCTTAGTGAAACAGTACTCGCATAGGGTAAGGCTAATACTACATGATCCAAAGACTTTAAAGACCAATTTTCTCCAAATAGACTGTGTGTAGAGTGCCCAAGTGCTGCAAAGGACACCTATAAGGGCAACGGTCTTATTTTTGAATGTTTTTAGCTTCAATACTGAGCGTAGCATGAGGGACCAACAAAAGGCGTTTTTTGTTGATGAGTTTTCCCGTAACACGACAAATGCCATAGGTCTTATTTTCAATCCGTATCAAAGCATTTCTTAAGTCTCTTATAAATTTCTCCTGACGGATGGCGAGCTGGGTATTGGCTTCTTTGGACATGGTTTCAGAACCCTCTTCAAAGGCTTTAAATGTGGGAGAGGTGTCTTCCGTCCCATTGTTCCCATCATTCATATAGGCACTTTTGAGCAGTTCCAAGTCTGCTTGCGCCTTTTCTATTTTCTCTTCTATCAGTCCTTTAAATTCTAAAAGTTCCGAATCGGTATATCGTTTTTTTGTAGTTGCTGGCATGATTACAGTTTTTTTATGGTTATCTGTGTATCAATTTCATCAAACGTTAGGACTTGACCATTAGGCAATTGCGCTACAAAGTCCAGTGCCTCTGTTAAAGTCTCTGACATAATATAGCTTTTATTGTTTCCAACGGCTTTTTCGAGCCCAGCATGCTGTGCGATTTGCACGGCAATCTTATCGGTGACTTCTAGTCCCGCATCTTTTCGGAGGTTTTGAATTCGATTGACCAGTTCCCTAGAGATTCCCTCTTCAATTAAGGTTTCATTTAAAGTGATATCAAGAGCAACCGTTGTTCCGCTTCCAGAAGCGATCAACCATCCTTCAATATCCTTGGTGTTGACTTCCACGTCCGATTTTTCTAAAGTAATATTTTTTTCGTTTACTATGACGTCTAATTTGCCTTGGTCTTCTAATTGACGAATTTCATCTTCAGAAAGTTGCTTGATTGTCTCGGCGACAAAGCGCATCTCTTTTCCAAATCGGGGGCCTAGCGTTTTAAAATTCGGTTTGATTTCTTTGACCAAAATGGTACTGGCATCGTCAAGCAGTTCCAGTTCTTTGACATTGATTTCGGTTTTGATTTGATCAGTGATGGAGGCCAATTGTGCCCGATCTTCGTTGTTTTTGACAGGGATCATCAGTTTTTGAAGCGGTTGGCGAACTTTAATCTGTTCTTTTTTCCGTAGAGAAAGGCCCAATGAAACAATCAAACGGGCTTTGTTTATTCGGGCTTCCAAAGCGGAGTCAATCGTTTCGGACAGTGACACGGGGAAATTGCTGAGGTGTACCGATGCAAATGATTCAACGTTAGTGTTGCCGATCAAATCTTGATACAAACGATCCGTATAGAAAGGAGCAATAGGAGCGGCTAGTTTGGCTACGTTCAGTAAACATTCAAAAAGTGTTTGATAAGCGGCCATTTTATCTGCACCATAGGTTCCTTTCCAAAAACGACGACGGTTGAGGCGTACATACCAATTGCTTAATTTTTCTTGAACAAAATCAGCAATGGCTCGTGCGGCCTTGGTGGGTTCATAGTCGGAATAGGCATTATCTACTTCTGCAATCAAGGAGTTCAATTCCGATAAAATCCAACGATCCAATTCGGTACGCTGGTCTAAAGGAAGGGCGTTCTCTTCATAACAGAAGCCATCAATATTGCTGTAAAGGCTAAAAAAGGAATAGGTGTTATAGAGGGTACCAAAAAATTTGCGTTGGACTTCTGCAATACCTTCCACATCAAACTTTAGATTGTCCCAAGGATTGGCATTGGAAATCATATACCAGCGTGTGGCATCAGGGCCATACTTTTTTAAGGTTTCAAAGGGATCAGCGGCATTGCCCAATCGTTTAGACATTTTCTGACCATTTTTGTCGAGTACCAACCCGTTGGACACCACATTTTTATAACTGACTTGATCGAAAACCAAGGTTGCGATGGCATGTAAGGTGTAAAACCATCCACGGGTCTGATCGACTCCTTCTGCGATATAATCAGCAGGGAAAGCTTCTCCAGCATCAATTTTTTCCATGTTTTCAAAGGGATAGTGCCATTGAGCATAGGGCATGGATCCAGAATCAAACCAAACATCGATGAGGTCACTTTCTCTGTGGAGGGGTGTACTCCCGTCATCTCCAACCAATACGATGGGATCCACAGTGTTTTTGTGTAGGTCAATTTTTTCGTAATTGGCTTCTTCATAGTTTCCTACTTCAAAACCTACGAAGGGATTGTTTTTTTGAACTCCAGCGGCTTGTGCCTTTTCAATTTCGGAGACAAATTCTTCCATAGAGCCAATTACTTTGACCTGTTTTCCGTCTTCCGAACGCCAAATAGGCAGCGGAATTCCCCAGAATCGCGAACGGGAAAGATTCCAATCATTAGCGTTTTGAATCCAGTTGCCAAAGCGTCCTTCTCCAGTGGATTTGGGCTTCCAGTTGATTTCTTTATTGAGGGCTACCATGCGTTCACGAACCGTGGTCATCTTTACAAACCATGAGTCTAACGGATAGTATAAAATGGGTTTATCGGTTCGCCAACAGTTGGGATAGGAGTGCACATACTTTTCTACCTTAAAGGCTCGGTTGCGTTCTTTGAGTCGGATAGCAATTTCAACATCGACCGATTTCTCTGGGATTTCTGTTTCGGAGTAGTATTCGTTTTTGACGTATTTCCCACCCAAAGGACCGAGTTCTTTCCGAAATTTTCCTTGAAAATCTACTAAGGGAACCAGATTCCCATTTTCGTCTTCAACCCGCAATGGGGGTACAGGAGGCTGGGCTTCTAAGGCTACTTTGGCATCATCAGCCCCAAAAGTAGGAGCTGTGTGAACAATTCCTGTTCCATCTTCTGTGGTAACAAAATCACCAGTAATAACGCGAAAAGCATCTTGAGGATTTTCTGTGGGAAGGGGTGCTTCATCCCAAAGCTGTTGATAGCGAATACCGACCAAATCACTCCCTTTTATTTCGGATTCGATCCAGTAGGGAAGCTGTTTTTGCCCCTTTTCGTAGTCTTGTAATGCTTCGGGGGTGGTGACTTTAACAAATTTTTTCCCTAGCTGTTTGCCAACTAATGCCTTGGCGAGAAGCACACGGATTGGGAGATGGGTGTACTGGTTGAAGGTCTGCACCACTACATAGTCAATTTTGGGCCCCACGGTAAGTGCGGTGTTGGACGGTAAGGTCCAAGGTGTGGTCGTCCAGGCCAAAATATACAGTGTGTCGGATGCTTGTAAGGTCTTTGGAAGACTATCCATTTGAGTCTCAAACATGGCGGTTACCGTAGTGTCCGTAACGTCTTGATAGGTGCCAGGTTGATTGAGCTCATGGGAGCTTAATCCGGTTCCTGCTTTGGGGGAATAGGGCTGAATGGTGTAGCCTTTGTAAAGCAAGCCTTTCTCGTGGATTTGTTTTAGTAGCCACCAAACACTTTCAATGTATTTGGATTTGTAGGTAATGTAAGGGTCTTCCATGTCCACCCAATAGCCCATTTTGACAGTAAGTTGATTCCAAACATCCGTATAGCGCATCACAGCCTTTTTACAGGCTTCGTTATAGGCTTCAATACTTAGGCTCTTCCCAATTTCATCTTTGGTGATCCCGAGTTCCTTTTCCACGCCTAGTTCAACAGGAAGCCCATGAGTGTCCCATCCCGCTTTTCGTTTGACTTGGTAGCCTTTCTGGGTTTTGTAACGACAGAAAATATCTTTGATCGCTCGCGCCATGACGTGATGAATCCCTGGCATTCCATTAGCCGAAGGAGGTCCTTCGTAAAAAACAAAAGGGGGATTCCCTTCCCGAGAACTGATGCTCTTTTCAAAAATAGCTTCCGCTTCCCAATAGGAGATAATTTCTTCCGCTACTTTGGGTAAATCAAAATGGTTGTATTCCTTGAATGCCATGTACTTGCGCTTTTTCGCTCGCTTGCGAAAATAATCAATTTAAGGAAGAAATTGGCGGATTGAAATTTGAAATGCTACTGTTTTCGTTTGGTGTCATCAACAGGAATATAAATGGGTAATGATTTGTATAAAGGAACCCTTTAATGCTGTTTGCATACAGTTAAGTTTACAAAATACCCATTTCTTTTGAATAAACACGATTCTGAAATGCTTTCCTTGTCCAATCTAACGGGTTTATTTTTTGTTATTCATATAATAACTTAATGCTCCTGAGGGGCATTTTTTTATCTGAGTTCTTAATTCTTGAGTTGTCGTATTATTTATTGTAATCCAAGGTTTTTGTTTTGGATTATAGACTTTTGGTAAAGCTTTGACGCATTCCCCTGCATGGATACAGGTTTTGGGCTTCCAAACGATGGTCAGTTCACCGTTCGTATATTCTTTAATTAGTTCAGTCATATTTTTCTGTTAATTCTTTCAATTAGGGTTACATGAGAAATCCATTTTCAACTATTGTTGTAGTGCGTTTATAGGGTTTGTAGAGATGTGTTTATTTTGAAAATTCTTTAAAACCTATAGATGGATCATAATCATTAGTGGTCTTAATCGAATGGAGTTCACTGCTTGTATTTTTAGAAGTAATCATAGGAAAAAAAAGTTGCACATACCAAGGCTCTTTTGATTGATTCCAAGCGCCAAACCTTGTGGGGTATTTTCGAGTGATTTTTGAAGTCCCAAAAATAACGTCCCAAATGAAAAGAAGATTTCCATAATTACCGTTTGGATGAGAAACCCCGTCTTCTGCGGTTAGACCATGATGCGCAAAATGAGTACTTGGTGTTGAAATGGTTCTTTCTATAATCCATACCACAGGATTTAATAGTTTATAGCGATAAAGAAATCGATCCCATTTTGTTTCACTGTGGGCCAATAAAATGACCACTAGTTTTATGGGGAGATAGAACAGATAGACATAGCCCATTCCCAAATAGATTAAAACGGCTGAAAACCATATTCCAGGCATTAAGGCATAGTATAATATCGCATTTCTATAGGTAACAAGCACACCCATTTCCTCTACCACATGATGTGGTCTGTGTAGCTTCCACATGGTTTTATTTGTATGCGAAAACCGATGCCACCAATATTGGGTCATGTCATCCAAAAGAAGAAACGCCAAAATATGCCACCCTAAGGAAGATTCTAGAAAATAATCTTCAAGCCCTGGAAAAGCAAAGCCCATGGTCCAAAAGACAAACAGGAATATTCCAGGCTGTATGAAGGTCGGTAAAGTGATAAGACTAACCAACTCTATGCTAAAATCATTTTTTGACCTTTTATCATCAAAATACAGTCCACCAATGGATTCGATGATTCCTAAAATCAGCAATACAGTTGCGGGGATGAGTTTGCTTATAGTTACTTCTTCCATGATATGTATCCTCGAAGTTAAGAATTAGTTTTTACGATACACTGATAAATAGTGATGGATATATATTTACAACTTCTTGGGTTTTATTACAACTGGACTTGAAGTCCCAATCGGAAACTTCTCCCGGGAGCAGAAACACCAGAAGCAAAAGTCCGGTAGTGTATGTCAAAGAGGTTTTCCAGCCCAGCTTTGAGGTTGACTTTTTCACTCCACTGGTAGTTGGTCAAAATGGAGAGGTCACTCCAAGCAGGTGCTCCAGCATGTTGAGCGGTCAACAGTGTAGCATAGGGGTCGATGAGAGGGGTTTCTTCCAAGCCATCTTCACCTCCAAGACTAAAATTGGAGGGGTCTTTGGATGTGCTGAATTGAAGCTGACTCCGGATTTGAAATCGGGCTTTGCTATAGCTTAGTGCAAACGACCCGAAAAGGGGAGAGATGGACGGCATTGGTCCATAATTGGTATTGTGGTCGGCACCGGTAAAAGTGAGATTCCCGATCAACTCCAAGGAGCTGTTAAGCTTGAATTTGGTGTCTAAGGCTGAGCCATAAACCCAGCGATCCCCTAAGTTTTTATTGGTCACAGTAGGTAATTCTTCGCCATCGTAGCGCACGGTGTTTTGATCAGGAGTAGTGACATCTGAAAACACTATATAATTGGAGCGAACGATGTGTCGGGATATTAAAGTAATGTAATTTCGAAGGGATAGTTGGTTGCGTTTGTCTTTGGAAAAAACAGTAAATCCAAGATCAAAGTTGTAAGCATATTCGGGTCGTAAAAAGGCATTTGGAACAACAAGCACACCACTATTTTCTCGAATTTTGCCAATGTCATCTATGTTAGGAGCTTTAAATCCGTTGGACAGTAGAACATTCCACTGCCATTGCTTGGAAGGACGATGAACCGCTGCGAGTGTCCAGGTCAATGCTTCTTGAGAAAGACTAACGGAATCCAAGAGTCCATCGATGAGAGCTGTTTCTTTCCAGCGCGCCGAAAGTTGGTAATGCGTCAGGCGATAACCCAAATTAAACGTCCATTTGGGGGCGTATTTCCAAATCCAATTGCCGTAAATCGCATAGGTCTGGGTGTCACTACCATCACTTGGATAGCGGCTTGCAATGGCCAATGGGATTCCCAAGCTGTTAATGTCATTTCCAGAAACATTTAGCAATTGTGAATAGCCACGTGAATAAACGTTATTGTAGACACCTTCAAAACCATAATTTACCTGATGTTTGGGTGTGAGTTGCGCACTAAAATCCCCATTCAAACTCAACACCTGTACTGTTTCTTCTTGTGAAGATCGGGTTAGACTGCCAAATTTCCGTTTGTTTCTCGACTCCAAAACGTTTTGATAGGCAGCTGTGAGCGTTCCTTTTTGCAACCATTTTTTTTCAGGGAAGAATTTGTACTGACTTGATACCAAAAGACGTTTTTGCGGACCATAATACCATTCGCTGAAACGTAGCATACCTTCTTTATTTTCGTTGAGTTTGTCAAAACGATTGATATTGGAAGAGGTTGAGTACTGAAGATTGAACAGAAGTTGATGATTCCCCCGAAGTTGTATCAAAAATTTTTGAAGAAAATCGTATTGTGAATAGCCTGTATTTCTTTGAATATTAGGGTGAGGATTGAGGGTTTGCTCCTCCTTGAAATAGTGGCTGGTATTTTCTGAATAATAATTACTCAGTCCCCAATCTTTGTAGCCGTGTGTCCGGTTGGCGCCCATTCGGATATCCCCAAATTGGGAAAAGCTAAAGCTGGTAAGACTTCCCCATTTTTCTTTGCTGATATCGGCAGAAGCATGATAAAGACCAGACTGAGTTGCAGAATTAAATTCGCTTGAAACTCGTGTTCGCCATTTTTTGGAAC
>Ga0115572_10001076_pt1 | contig 22460 bp, 34 predicted proteins | sample COGITO_mtgs_1206_FD_88681 | JGI IMG/M metagenome (GOLD analysis project Ga0115572, IMG submission 88681) | Pelagic marine microbial communities from North Sea - COGITO_mtgs_120607 | ecosystem: Environmental > Aquatic > Marine > Epipelagic | place: Germany:Helgoland, sampling site Kabeltonne... | reverse complement strand
CGTGGGAAATGAGCTATTAAACGGGCGTAAATACTTCCTACCAGCGTCAATAACTAATTCTTTTACTGTTGCCTCTGATGAATCATCAAGTCTAGCAATAACAACTTTACCGCTTACAGCTTCAATATCAGGATCAGCTACAACAATAGAGCCAGCAGGTATAGATCTGCCAGTGCTTGAGGTCATGCTATCCCCGACAACTCTAACGGCGAATGCGTTAGGACCTACTTTCGCAGTTGTTCTATAGCGCTCAGCTGACTCCGCTATAAAGTTTACTTCTTCCATTTCTTTCCATGCGCCAGCTTGCACCCATGATACCAAAGGTACTGTTCCTGTTATTAGTGGGCCACTTTCAACATTAGACGAAAAGCCAGTGCCTTGCAGTAATTCTACAACGTCAACTTTTAAGGCTTTTGCTAAAGGCTGTATCTGCGCTCCTTTAGGGGATGTTATTTCTGATTCCCATTGAGAAATAGAGCCATGAGACACGCCCACGTACTTAGCTAGCTCTTTTTGAGTATAGCCATTTAGTTTTCTTAGGCGCTTTATGCGCTGATTTAAGTTTTCTTTATTCATATCTAAATCATAAACCCACTTGACTTTAGTTTCCTTTAGATCAACAATTTTAGAAAGCTATAATTTGAGGTTATTAAAATGCTCCGAAAAGACGTCATTGCACACTTCGGTTCTGCAACCGAAGTAGTTAAAAAATTAACAAACTTATCTCATGGCGCAATAAGCCAGTGGGGAGAGGTGATCCCAATGGGCCGCGCCTATGAAATTCAAACTATTACTAACGGCAAACTAAAGGTTGATTTAAGTCTTTATAGTCGTAAGCAACCCAAATCAGCAGCATAGGAGAACTATAAATGCTTTTATCACGAAAAAGTACGTTTGACGCTAAGCCTAGCGCACGTTGTCCTATGGCTGCGGCTGAAAGCTATAAAAATGATTTTAATATTGCTGACATAGCTAGAAAGATGGGAGTTAACCCAACTGTGTTGCGTAGCAAATTAGCTGAGGATTGTGATACACACATTCTCGGTTTTCAGCAAGTGATTGCGATTGGTGATTTAACCGGTGATCACCGCGCTTTAGAAGCATGGGCCTACAGCTTAGGTAAAACCGTGATTGATTTGCCGGAGGTTGGCTTGTCGGATGATGAAGTGGCCGACCAGCTTTTAACGCTACAAGAAACGATAGGTGATTTTGCCAAAACGTTTCGCCTGGCACGACAAAAAGGCGTGATCACGCAATCTGATTTTGATGCCATTCAAAAAAATACCCTTTCAATTATTACGACTGCGCTACAGCTTAACGCTGAAATTGAGCAAATGGTTAGGCCTGATCCTAATGAACCAGTTGTTGCTAAAGCTGCATCGTTAAAGGTGGCGTGATGAGTGATAAAAAACCTTTAATCGACGCTAAAGAGTACGAAGATTTGGTTAAGCAGCAAGCTAAAAAGTTAGACCTTGCATGCACTGAGAATGGTCTGCTTGGGACTTTAAGAGCGGCTTTCATTTTGGATGTATTAACAAGCCGAATTGTAATGAAAGACCACCAAATAAAGCAGTTAGCGGTCTTATTGAAGTGTGTAGCTAATGATTAATTACAGCCAGCCAGAAATAGAGCCTTCATTTGTTAGCTTTGCTTTTAGCTCTTTTTCAATGTCGATCCCAAATAGAAGAGCGCCTTTAGCTGTAAGCCAAAATATATCATTTGCACTATTTGCTCTCAAATACCCCTCGGCTATTAAAAACTTAGCGGTTGATATGAATGGCTCGCTTGATGACAAGCTTGCTGACACTTCTGTTGACCCAGGAAATGTTTCAGATGCATCGGCCAGTAACTTTATAGCCACGCTGTTAAACCGTTCTGTTAGAGAATTATTTTTCATTTTTAGTCCTTTTGTTTGTTGGTTTAGTAATTCGCACTTGCATGCTAGCAGACAAAAGGGCGCTTTTTAATCAGTTTTAATTTTAGGTTTTATTTATGGATGCAGCAGATAACGCACAAATAGAAATAGACCGCGAGCAAGCGCGGCAAATTGCCAATTTAAAACAAGCTGAGGTTGTTGCAACTGATGAATGTATTGAATGCGGTAACGAAATACCAGAAGAACGTCGCAAGGCGGTGAATACCAATTTATGTATTGGTTGTGCAGAAATGCAAGAAATCAAACGAAAGCAGTTTAGGCGTTAATTAATATCGTTCAAAGCGTATTTTTAACCTTTTATACCCGTAGTAGCAGTTTACTAAAAAGTTTAATGGGATGAATAGCGATGCAGCATAAACAAGAAACACTAGCTCGGTATTGGCAGATATAGATGCAGCTTTTATGTGGGCGCCATAGATGGCAGCAGGCGTTAAAAGCAGCAGTATGCAGGAGTTTTCAAACATGACAGCGAGCTTGAATTTTTTATGGCGTATCAACTTGAAGTATTGGGTTCTTATTTTTCTTGTTATGGGATTTCTTAGTTTAAGCCTAGAAAACCAGCGCATTAGAGAAGCCCTTTATTTTATTGAATTTCTATACGCGTTTTTAATGTTTGCGCTCAATTTTCTAGAAAAAAGAATTAAGGCGCGAGTTACAGCAAAGGCTGATGTAACTCGCAGATAAAACAAAACCCGCATCAGCTTAGAGGGCACGATAGCGGGTTAAATTCATCGAGGTAATTATGACCAATTTAGCAGAAGTTTACAAGTTCCCTGATAACCGAGGGGACGATATTAATCAACATAGCGCAGGTGGTTATGTGAAAGCAGATATTGAGCAAGGCTACGACAGGCTCGCGCAAAAGCTAACTGATACACTTGCTAACCCGCCAGTAAAGCTAAGCGCACGTGAGTATCAAATTGTATTTGCTGTTATGAGTAAAACATACCGTTGGCACAAACGCACTGATTGGATAAACAACGTTCAGTTAAGTGAGCTAACCGGTATATCGCAATCTCATATTAGTGAAATTAAAAATACACTTGTAGAAAAAGGCGTTTTATTTTTTGAGGGGCGCAACATTGGGATAAACCCTGTTGTATCTGATTGGGGTAAAACTTACCCAAAAACGGGTAAAAAGAAAGTTACCCAAAAACGGGTAAAAACTTACCCAAAAACGGGTAACGACTTACCCGAAAATGGGGAAAAACTTACCCAAAAACGGGTAACACAAAAGAAAGATACTATTACAAAAGAAAGAACTAAAAAAATAAACAAAAAAAGTTTACTTGAATCATTAGATTTTTCTAAGTGGCCAGCACTGCCAAACACTCAAATTTTTGATGATTGGATAGCCATGCGTAAAACCAAAAAAGCGAGCGTTAGCCAAACTGTGATAAACGCATTTGGAACACAGTTGCAAATTGCCTACGAGAACGGGGTTAGCGTTGATGATTGTTTGACTGAGTGCATAACGCGAAATTGGCAAGGCTTTAAATATTCTTGGCTGGTGAACGCAAACCAAGCTCAACATTCAAATTTCAACCAGCGACCATCTAACAACGTGGGCGATCAGCTCGCTTACTTGCAGAACTCACTTGCGCACATTCCAACACCACATGATGACGAGGTGCTGTAATGAGCTCGCAACTTGCACTAAGCCAAGGCGATAAGCCACAAGCGAATAGCGTACTAGTAAAAATTATTGGCGACGAAGTATTACCGTCGCTTAAGGCGTACTACCCAAACAGTGATTTTAATTGGCGTGGCAATCTGGCGTTATTTGCAAACGAATACGCGGGCCAGTTATACGGCATGGGTATTGTGGCTAAGCATGTTCGCATGGCGCTTGAAGCAGCACGCATACGATCAGCCACCGAACGACACGCACCAAACCCCATTGAGTTTAAGATTTTATGCTTACAGGCACGCGGTATGCCAACACTTGAGCAGTGCATGCGTGAAATTAACGAGCAGCGCATAGTGAACTACGGCAAAGATAAAGAGTGGTCTGAGCCTTTAGTTTACTGGCTTAACCAACAAATCGCAGCAGCTCGCGCAACGCTTGCTGATAACTCATGGCAAAAGATGGCTAAGGACCGATACACGAAGCTTGCTGATAAGTACGGTAAGAACGAATTAAGTCCGATACCGCTCAAGCTTGAGCATAACGAGCCACCGGCTTACCTCAAGTATGCGGGGGCTGGGCGATGAAATCATACGAGCAAGACCAAAAAGAATTTATTCGTGCGCTTAAGCAGATTTTAGGCAGCAATTATCAAAATGCGCTGATTGATGCAAAAGCAGCTAAGGCGGCAGCACTTAAGGGGATAAGTAACCCAACACCAAAACAGATTGGCTTTGCTACGGCAGAAGCTAACCGCGCTATGGCAAGGCACGCTAAAGCCCATGGCGTTGATAGCGTGCCGCAGCACATTAAGGACCAAAAAGAAGCGGCTAAGAACAGACACGCACAGCGCAATAATTCACATAGCCAAAACCGCCAAGCGGCTAACCGTATGCAAAACATTAAAGCGAACCCTGGTAACTTCACATCAAACAAGGTGCCAGCTAACCAAGGCTATTCGCTTAACGCTGAGCTTGAAAAAACATACAGGGCAAAGGTGGCGTCATGAAGCTAAACGAACTTAAGCCAGGTACTGAATTTATTCTAGTCAGAACAGGCGGGATTTATCGCGTTAGGAAAGACCAATCACAGTCAACGCATTACAACACCCATTGCACAAGAATTATAAACGGTAAGCCGTTTGCAAAGGTTTACCTTAATGGTCAGAGCTTTGTTGAGATAGCGAGTAACAACGATGAGTAAGAAAGTGCTAACCGCTACCAATGTCCAATACTTCATGCCGCAAATAGGACAAGCAGTAAGAGACTTACTACGCCAAGGCAAGAATGTAGTTATTGAGTTTAAAGAGCATAAGGCTAAACGTTCTTTAGCTCAAAACAGATTGCTTTGGATGTGGAACCAAGAAATAGCTAATCATTTTCGTGATCACTTTGGTCAAGAAAACAGTTCGGAAGATGTGCACGAAGTATTTGTTCGGAAAAAGTTTGGTGTGAAAGTCATTCAGGCAGGTAACGAAGAACCAATAATCGTACGTAAGCGCACGCGCAAACTAAATACTAAAGAGTTTTGCGAGTACCTAAATTGGATGGAGCAGTATTGCGCTGAGTATTTAGAGCTAATACTACCTCAACCAGAGGACTTATATCACTTAGCCATTTACGGGGAGTCAAACAATGTCGCTCATTAGTAAAAAAATACGTAACAGCGCTCGCGGTCAAAACTGCCAAGTGCGCATACCTGGTGTATGCAACCATAACTCTGAAACCGTAATACTTGCACATGTTGGTAAAGGTTCGGGTATGGGTCAGAAGTGTGACGATATACATGCAACTTACGCATGTTCAGCGTGCCACGATGTAATTGATAGACGAGTACGTCAGGGAAGCGCAAACGAAGTGATGGTTTATGCCTACGAGGGCATGGTTAGAACGCAAAGGCTTTTACTAGAGCAAGAACTAATACAGGTGGCTAAATGAAACTAACCATTGGTATTGATCCCGACTTTGTTAAAAGCGGCATAGCAGTTACCCAAAATGAAACAATTATTCATTTAGAGTCATTAGGCTTTGTAGATTTGTTTGAATACATAGCCGCTGCAGGTGATAAGCAAAGTATTTTAATTAAGCTTGAGAACCCAAGCGCTATAAAACCACTGTTTGGTGCCAAGGCTAAAAACAAGCGCTCTATACGTGAAAAAATTTGTCAAGACGTAGGGAAGTGCAAAGCAACCGGTTCACTGATTCAGCAAGTGCTAGAAAGCCAAGGCTATAAAGTGAAGTTAGTAAAACCACTTAAGGGCCCTGTTAAACGCCAAGCTAAAAATAATGCTGTTTACTTTAACAAGTTAACCGGCTGGCAAGGGCGAAGCAACGAAGATAAGCGCGATGCGGCATTGGTGGCGCTTTATGGGTGATAAATAACTGATTTAAAAGGCTAATAAAACTAATTAGCGGAGTGGGCGGGAAAGTTATTACAATTGGAAATGTTAAAAATTGTGTACTTTACCCGTTTTATAAACATTTTCTTACACATGGGGCGCATACCGATGATGTCAATACAATTGCTTTACAGCAGACAAGTACCAAGAACAATAAATTGCGATCCTGCAATGCTTACTCGCAGCGCTAACGCAGTAACTAATGACGAAATACTGTCTATACTCAGCAAAATTAAAAGTAAACACCCAATTGGTAACGCTGTACTTGATGCACAAATAGCGATGGACGAATCAGCAAAGGCTTTATTGCAGGGTGCGTTAATGCGCTCACTTATGAGTCAGGGCTATGAGGAATATATGTCAGAAGCTTTAGCAAAGACCGCTGTTTTTGAGGTGTGCGATAGTCCTGCTTGTTCACGATGCAAAGGTACAGGTTTATTCATGAAAGCGGGGCAAGGAATGATTGAATGCTCTAAGTGCCATGGGGTAGGTTCGTTTGTACCAAGCGGGCGCGAGTTGCACCGAATGGTGCTGCAGGCACTACCGTTGGGTAAAGGCTTTAGCAGAGACACATTTAAACGCAAGTGGTACGATATTTACATGGGCGCTGTTGATACGCTGCACACAGAAGCAGGCGACGCCGCTGCATATGCTAAAGACATATTACGCAAGATTGAAAGCGAAAACGAATACAGAGAGGTTGGTTAATGAAACTAAAACAACTAAGTAACCATTTTACCTTTTGGAATAAAGTATGGGCTACTCATTTAAGTGATGCTTATAGTGATCATCAAGTAAACGAGCAAGCGATTAATGAAATTATTTTGCGCAGAGGCAAGAGCTTTACTCAGAGGCTGGTTATTCCGCCTAGCTTAATGCGCGATATAAGCGAAAAGGAAAGGAAAGCTGTTATCTTGGATGAATTAAGCGTACACGAGCAAGTTGCTAGGCAGTTAGCAATGCAAATGACAGATGATGACTTTAAAGTTATGGGAGCAGGCAATGACTGATAAAACTAAAAAAGAGATTGAAGCAACCGAAGCAAAAGTAATGGCAATGCTTGAGTTGGGTGAATTAGATAGTGCGGTAGTTGATTACATAGAGCTGCTACAAGAAACAATCACAACATACCAGGGCGAGCTTTACGCTAAGAATAGCCAAATAAGCAGCCTTGAATATAAACTAGCCAATATAGATAAAGTTGAATCTTGACTTTCGACCACTTATTGCTACTATTTCACCAAGCTAGGTATTTTACGCCTAGTTAGAAAAGCCCGCAGTTAAGCGGGCTTTTTCGTATGCGCACAAAAGTAAGGTTTTATTAGTCATTTTACTCCTTAGTAAGCCCAGCCTAACCGCTGGGCTTTTTTATGCGCGAAACAAATTTATAGGTGGGTGTTATGAAAGCTAAAAGTTTAATTGCACTTGGCTTATCAGGCGTTCTTGCTGCGGCTGGTGTTACGGTTGCTAACTTTGAGGGTAAAGAGTTAACCGGCTATGTTGATCCCGTTGGTATTGAAACAACGTGCTACGGCCACACAAAAACAGCGCAAGCAGGTAAGCGCTACACAGAAGATGAATGTTTAAACCTATTAGCTCAAGACCTAGCAGAGTATAACAAGCAGCTAATGAGTGCGGTTAACGTTCCGCTTTCTCAGGGTGAGCATATGGCTTACCTTTCTTTTATTTATAACGTGGGCGCGGGTAACTTTCGCCGCAGCTCATTACTACGTTATTTAAACGAAAATCAGCGCAATCGTGCTTGTGATGAATTATCACGCTGGGTTTATGCCAAAGGGCGCAAGCTTACGGGGCTTGTAAAACGCAGAGAGCAAGAGCGTCAAATGTGCTTAAAAGGTGTTAGTAATGCTAAAGCTACTTGGTAGTGTTGAGCGACTGATTATAGTAGGGCTGTTAATTGCAATAGCGGCACTCACTTATTCAGCAAGCAGTATTAAAGCTGAACTTAAAACAGCCAAGCAAACTATTGAGAAAAAGGATTTAGCAATAGAGAACGCCGCCATACAAGCGGAATATCTAACACAAAGCGTTAAATTATCAGAGCAAGCAAACGTCAAGCTAATGAAAGAGCGTGAATCACTTGCCAAAATTAACGCACAGCACAGCGCTGAAATTGCCAAATTAAACAAACAGTTCCACTTCGCGCAAACTCAAATTGCAAAATTAAGGTCGTCAAATGATAAAGCCGTTAAAGATTGGGCTAATAGCGCTATTCCTTGCGATGCTATCAGCTTGCTCAAGTACGCCAGCAACAAAAGTTGTGACGAGAACAGTAGTGCAAACGCAGTACAAGTACGTGACACCGCCCTTAAGCTTAATCCAGCAGTGCGAAGTGGAGTCAAATTTTAACATGACCGATTCGGCTAGCTTATTAAATTACGCCCGCCAGTTAGAGCAAAACATAGATGAATGCAACAAAGGCATTGAACGCGTCAAAAAATGGGTTATTGACAATGGATAAAACAACACCAGCAAGCTATATCGCAAGTTTCATTACTGCGGTTGGCGGTTTAATATCTCTTAACGATATAGCTCTAATGCTGGGCATAATTTTTGCCGCTCTAACTTTTTGGATTAATAAAGAAAGCCAGAGAAAGCGCTTAGAACTTGATATGCAAAAGCGCCAAGAAGATGCAGAGTTTCATAAAGCAAGAATGGCCGAGCTATTAAAGCAAGACAGCTTAGAAATGATTGAGCAGCAGCCATCAGCTAACGACGATAAAGAAGTAAGCAACAATGCCTAAAATCGTATACGCGCCAATATTAGAACAAGCAGGGTTTTTAAAGCGCAAAGCCGCTGATGTTGTAGAGCAATGGGTAGCGCAGTTAGATGGGGCTATGCAGAGTTGGCAGCTGACTGAGTCGATAAACCTTATCGCTGGTGACAAGGTAAGATTTAAATACAAATCTAGCACTACAGCTTCATCATCAATTAAGGCATTTTATAGTAGGGATACTAACTATTTTCCACTTGTTAGCTTGAGAAGTGACGGCGCATATACTGTAAATGCGGGTGCAATTAAAATAGACGGTGTTGATTATCAGGAAGGTGAGCAGGCTCCAATAGACGGAGAGTATCATGAAATCGAACACACTTTAACGACCAATGCTAGCATTAGTTTATTAGGCGCTGGGTGGATTTCTTTCTCAGAAAAAACCACGCTCTGGCATCTAGATAGTGCTTTGCTTAATTTTGAGGTTGAAAGAGCTAGCGAGATAATTCATCAAATCCCACTTACAAACAAGTCACAAGGCGCTACCCAGCTCGCCACAGTCGGCGACATTAACGCATTTATGCCTAACTACACCGATGCTGTATGGAGAAAGCCATGAGCAACTTATACCAACTTTACGCATTTGTAACAGCAATGGGCTGGGCTGAGTCATTAAGCGAGCGCTGGCCTGATGCGCCACTAGTCGGTGGCTACCGCGTTTTAGTATTCACAAACGCAGATTACTTATTACTTAAAGAGCAATACCCAACCGCTGAATTTAAAGAGCTAACAGCCGAGCAAACAATAAGCGCTATGAACGCTAACGAGTTAGGCCCATTCGTTTGCTCGCTTGAGCAGCTAAAACAAATTATGAACCACTTTGCACCACCCGATGAATTAACGCAGGATTAAACCAATGTCTATAACCAGACCAGATATTATTGTAAAGCCAAATAAAGATAACGACTTGATAGCGCTATTGAACGAGCAAGCGGGATTTGATGCAGTTACCGTTGGTACTGTGCTGCGCATTCAAAACAAAAGCGATAACTATGTGTATGTTCAGCAATCAGACCAAGTAACCACTGAGTTTGATAGCGGTACAGAGTTAAAGCGCTCATGGCAAACAGAGACAGATGCAGCGGCATTAGGTGTTAGAGTTAGTTGCGGCGGTAAAGAAAGCACAATCAGCGTTGAGGTAGTGAATGTCTAAATTCAAAGAATACGATTGGTCTGGCTACACAACGCTTGAACGATTGTACTGCTATGAATTTATGGTTGATAGAAGTAAAGGCGAAGCGGCTATTCGCGCAGGCTATAAAAAGCAAGCGGCCAAGCAGCAAGCTACGCGTGTATATAAAAAATGTGAGTCACGCATTAACGAAATGCTTAACGACTTAACTGAGCCGCACAATGTAACCGTAGACCGCATTGTTCAAGAGCTTGCAAAAATAGGTTTTATGGATGCACGCCAGTTCTTTGACGAAAACGGCAACCCAATACCCATACAAAGTTTAAGTGATGATGCAGCCAGTGTTATTGCGGGCATGAAAGTGCGTAGTGAAAGCGATGGTGATGATGGCGAAGTAGCCACAATTACTGAATACAAGCTCAATGACAAGATTGATGCGCTGCGCTTGCTAGGCCAGCACAAGCAAATGTTTACTAAGAAACTCGTTATTGACGATAAGCGCCCGCTTGTTGTTGTTAAAGATATGACCGGCCGCAAGAAGAAAGAGCAGTAAGCGCGTGTGTCTCAAACTACTTATGAATTTTTGTATGCGCCGCAAGGTGACGTACTTGATCAGTATTATGTTGGACGTGACCGTGTAACGCTAATTATGGGCCCGCTTGGCTCAGGTAAAACAACCGTATCGTGCATGCGTGTGTTTGACCAAATATGTGAACAAGCGCCCGACGCACATGGCTCGCGTAAAAGCCGTTGGATAGCGGTTAGAAATACCTATCCTGATTTAACAGGCACAACAATAAAAGATTGGTCTGACTTGTATCACAATGAACATACGCAGCTAGGCAAGTTTAATAAGGACTTTCCACCTACCCACTATTTAGACTTTGATCTAGAAGATGGCACGCGAGTAATTGCAGAGGTGGTGTTTTTGGCATTGGATAGGCCCGACTCAGTAAGAAAGCTGCGAGGGCTACAGGCCACAGGGTTTTGGCTAAACGAAGTTAAGGAGCTAGACAAAGCCATAGTTGATATGTGCGACGGGCGACACGGACGCTACCCCAAAGACGTAGCGCCAAGCTGGCATGGCATTATAGGTGATACTAACGCGCCTGATACCGATCACTGGTATTACGAACTAGCAGAAAAAGAACACCCCAAAGGCTGGACATTCTTACGTCAGCCAGGTGGTGTAATTGGCACAGTAACGGGGCCACCTAATGCACGCGTTACTACATGGGAGCCAAATCCAAACGCTGAAAACATTAATAACCTGCCAGATGGTTACTACATTAACCAAGTGCAAGGTAAAAAGGACGATTGGATCAGGGTTAACCTAGCCAACGAATACGGCAGCGTATCAACCGGCAAGCCAATTTATCAAGGCGTGTGGAATGATGCAGTGCATGTGTCAGAGCATAAGCTATTACCTATCCCATCGGTTAATAAGCTTTTACTTGGCTTTGACTTTGGTAGAACGCCAGCCTGCACTATCGGGCAGTTAATGCCAAACGGTAAGTTGCGAGTGCTGCGCGAGCTAATAGCAACTAGCATGGGTATTCGGTCATTCATGGACCAATCAGTAATACCGTGTTTGAAAAAAGATTTTCCAACGTTTGATATTAAAGATATGGAAGCCTACGGCGATCCAAGTGGTGTTGCCAAGTCAGGAAACGACGAGAACAGCCCAATAGGCATATTAAACGACGAATACAAGCTAACTACTTACCCGACGGCCACAAACATTCCCCTGCGCCGCTGGGAGTCTGTAAACGAATTTTTAATGAACACCATTGACGGCGTGCAAGCATTTGAGCTTAGCAGGTGCTGCGAAGTGCTGCGCAAAGGATTTAACGGCGGCTATCAGTTTAGGCGGTTAAACGTAAGTGGCGAGAAGTACGCAGAAGCCGCAGATAAGAACAAATTTAGTCACATAGCAGACAGCCTTCAATACCTTGCCCAAGGCGCGCAAGGTGAAATTAACTACGCATGGTTAGATCAACACTTAGCCAATAGCGAAAGCAACCAATCAATTATAGCTGATTCAGTTAGCGGGTATTAAATGAAACAAGAACCGAAAGACTACGAGCACGATTACGATAAAGACAATAAAATCGATATGCTTGCTATGGAGCTTGAGCGCCAGTTAACGCAGGTTATTAACGATCGTACTGTGATTGATAGCCGCATGGTAGAAGATTTAAAAAATTACCATGGCAAATTAGACGACGAAACAATCGATGCACTTAAAAAAGCAAAGCGCTCGCATCCATTTATAAAGCTTACCCGCGCTAAAACAAATGCAGGCGAGTCGCAGTTAGTTGATTTGCTATTCCCTAATGACGATAAAAACTACGGCATTAAACCCACACCAAAGCCTGATTTAGCCGCAAAGCTTGACGATGAAACCCCTGTAGATCTAGGTGATGGTCCTTATCAAAATGATGATGATGGGGAGGTGGTCACGCAAGGCGACTTGGCTGAGCGTGAAATCGAAATGGCCAAAGAGCGCTGCGAAAACATGGAGCTGACTATTGATGACCAGCTAATTGAAACCAAATACAACAGCCGATCACGCAAGGCAATACATGATGCGTGTGTAGTTGGTACCGGTATATTAAAAGGTCCCGTTGTTATGGGTAAGCTAAACAAAGCTTACACAGAGCAAAACGGTGAATTTATCCTTGAGCTGAAAGAAGCGTTTACGCCAGGCGTTGAAGTTGTGCGCCCTTGGGACTTTTTTCCTGACTTATCAGCCAGTGAAATAAGCGAGGCAGAATTTGTATTTGAGCGTCGCTATATGAGCAGGCAGCAAATAGCAGAGCTACCACAGCGCAAAGGCTTTAAAGCTGATAACGTTAAGCGCGTGCTTAAAATGACCTCACAGCAAACGCAACACACAACCAGTTACCAAGACGATGTACGTAAGCTTGCAGGGCTAAGCGACACCATTAACGATAGTCGCTATGAAACATGGGAATACCACGGCCCTATAGATAACGATGTGTTAATTGATGTTGGCGCAATTGACTTGCCAGAAGATGAAGAACAAGCGCTTGCGCTTATTGATGAAATGAGCGGCGAAGAAACCATGGCTACCGTGTTTTATTGCGGCGGTATTGTTATGGGCGCACGCGTTCACCTAATGAGCTACGAGGGCTATATGCCATATCGTGTGTTTAATTGGGAACCTGACGACTCAAGCATTTTTGGTTACGGCATACCGCGTATGGTACGAGACGAGCAAGGCATTTTAAATACTACATGGCGCATGATGCTGGATAACGGCGGTATTACCGCAGGTCCACAAATCGGCGTGAACAAAAAACACATACAACCTGCCGATGGCAATTGGAACATAACCCCATTTAAACAGTGGAACATGACAGGCGGTACAGACGACATACGCAAAGTATTTACTACCGTTGAATTTAACAGCCACTTAAATGAGCTACAGGGCGTTTACCAAGTTGCACGCGTGTTATTTGATGAGGTGTCGGGCGTGCCAATGTTACAGCAAGGCGAGCAAGGACAATCAACCCAAACACTAGGCGGCATGAGTATGCTAATGAACGCAGCTAATACAGTACGCAGACGCCAAGTAAAAGATTGGGACGATAATATTACTGAGCCGATGATCAGCGATTTCTATCATTGGAACATGAGCTATAACGACGACAGCAGCATTAAAGGCGATTACCAAGTTGATGCACGTGGTACTAGCGCGTTACTCGTTAAAGAAACCCAAGCGCAGGCGCTTACCAACTTTATGAGCGTAGCAGGTAGCAACCCTGTATTTGCACCGGTATTACAACTAAAAGCGGTTGATATATTACGCGAGTGGGTTAAAACGCAAGGCTTACCAAGCTCTATTATTCCTACCGATGATGAATTAGAGCAATACCAAAAACAACAAGCAGAACAAAATGAGGGTGAACCAAAAGATCCCGCCATGATGGTTGAGCAGCTACGCATGCAGCAGCTACAAGCTAAGCAAGAATTTGACTCGCAAATGTTTGACAAAAAAGCCCAGCTAGATAGCCAAGAGCAACAAGCAAACATACAGATTAAATACCAGCAACTAGCCGCTGAAATGCAAGCACAGCAAAGCAAAGAGCGTGTTGAGCTAATGAAGCTCACGCAAAATGAAAAGCTAAGCAGTGAAAAGTTAATTGTTGAGCTGAAAAAAGTACAAGCCAAAAACGAGCAAGATTGGGCCAAGTTTAGCGCTGAGCTAAAAATAAAACAGCAAGCAGGCCAAACGGCTAACTACGGACTTGATTAATTATGAGCTTTGTAACAACCAGTACATGGGTAAAAATTAAAAAGCAGCTAAACGAAGATAGGCACGACTTAGTTGAGCAGTTAATACAATCAAATATAGAAAAACAATCCGACCAACTGCGCGGTAAAATACAGCAGATTGACGACATACTAGACGGTTACCCAGCCCGTTTAACGCAAACAGAATCCGACACGTAGCATTTAGCTATCTGTCAAACAGAACCCACGCATTGCCGTGGGTTTTTTTATGACTGCAAGAAAGCACTCACAGGAAAAAACCATGAGCAATCAAAATGAAAACCCGAATCCTGAGCAAGAAAACGAACAGGATGCGGCAGCGTTATTTACAGCACTAGCAAGCCAAGACTCTAACGACTCTAAGCAAGCAAGTGATGATGATGCGCTGGACAACAGCGAAGAAAACGACGGCGATACTGATCCAGTAGAAAACGACCGAGGCGACACCGAGCAAGGCCAAGCCGATGACGATCCATGGTCGCAAGTAGATGAATCACTACGCAATGAGTTTTTAACGCTACAGGCTAACCATAGCAAGTTGCAAAACGACCACAAGGCTAACGCTGGCCGTGTTCAGGCGCTTAATAACAAAGTGGCTGAGTACCAAAAGCTAGTTGAGGGTGCAGAGCAACAGGGTAAGCCAACCGGTGACGGCCCTACAGCCGACGACCTTGAAGGTATGAGCTTTGAGGAAGTTGAAGAAGAGTGGCCCGAAGTAGCCGGCTATTTAAAGAAACAACTAGAACGCACGCAGCAGCAGCTAACGCAGCAATTTGAAGAGCGATTAAACCCGCTTAACGAAATGCACACGCAGCAGCAGCAAGCGCAGCAGCAACAGCATGTTCAATCTGAATTGCAACGACTCCAACAAGTACACCCTGATTTTCAGAGTATTGCTAGCGACTCGAAGTTTCACGATTGGGTAAACACTCAGCCCGACACGGTAAAAGCCATGGCTGGCAGCTTACACGCCGCTGACAACATTGCGTTGTTGAATCTTTACAAAGGCAGCACAGGCAAAGGCCGCGCTGCAAAACCGTCGTTATCCGATCACGCAACCATACCAAAAAAGGGCAGTGGGCGCCAAATACAAACCGATCCGAATAACGTCGATCCCGTCCAGTTATTTACACATCTTGCATCCAAGAAAAAATAGGAGCTTAAACCATGAGCAATAATTATGGTGATTTAGGAGTTGAAGCAGGCGTTTACGCAGAAATGAAAATGCTAGAGCACGCTGAGCCAATTCTTGTACTAAACAAAATGGGCGATCACAAGCCGATGCCTAAAAACGCATCAAAAGTGATTAAATTCCGCCGACCTGTACCGTTGCCGTTAGCAACCACACCGCTAGCAGAGGGCGTTCGCCCTGCGGGTTCTAACTTTCGCTATGAGCGCGTGCAAGCCACGTTGCAACAATACGGCGATTGGATGGAGCTAACCGACGTTGTGCATGACTTGCACGAAGATCCGGTAGGGTCTGACATGGCAATGATGGCTGGCGAGCAAGCAGCCGAAACCATTGAAACCGTGTGTTTTGGTGAGCTAATTGGTGGCACTAACGTTATTTACGCTAACGGCTCAGCACGTAACGAAGTAACTGCAACGATTGGCCTTGGCTCTATTCGTAAAGCGGTTCGATCGCTTATGTCTAACAAAGCTAAGCGCTTAACTAGCATCCTGTCTGGTTCGCCAATGATTGGCACTACACCGATTGAAGCGGCGTTCGTGGGCATCTGTCACACGGATATTGTAGCAAGCTTACGTTCAGTGAATGGCTTTGTGCCAGTGGCTGAATACGGCTCACGTAAACCAATTTGCTCAGAAGAAGTGGGCAGCATTGAGGATGTACGTTTTGTTGCATCGCCACTGTTTAACTCATGGGCAGACGCAGGCGGTGCTAAAGGAACAGGCGCTACCGAAGCGGTATCAACCACGGGCACAAGTGCCGACGTTTACCCTGTGCTTATTATGGGTCAGAACGCGTTTGGTCACATTGCACTAAAAGGCAATAAAGACGCAGGCGGCGCAATTAAGCCAATGGTACGTAACCCAGGCAAGCCAGAAAAAGGCGACGAACTAGGCCAAACTGGTTCAGTGTCTTGGAAAACGTACTACGTTGCTAAAATTCTAAACGACTTATGGATGGTACGTTTAGAGTGTGCGGCGCTTGAGAATCCTCAAGACTAATTAACAACACCCAACCAAAGCCCAGCCTAACCCGCTGGGCTTTTTTATTATGCCATTGGAGCAAATAATGAAAATTACTTCTAAAACAAATAAAGCTGAATTAGTTGCATACGCAGCACAAGCATTGGGCGCACAGTTAGACGAATCAAAATTTAGCCGTGATGAGTTAATTGCCGAAGTTCGCAAGCTTGAAAAGTCACTAGGCATTGCAAGTGATGATGCAGGCGATGACGACGCTGTTAACGAGGGCGACACTGGCAATGGTAACAACGCTCAAAATAATGACGATGCAGACAGCAAACAAGCGCCAAAGAAAAACCCACGCTTTGTATACCTACGCATTCATACACCACCATCAATTAATACTGATGAAGATACCGAAGAAGAAACACACTGTATTGTGGGCTTTAACGGTAAAAACTACCAAATTCAATACGACGTAGAAGAGGGCGTAAAAGTCCCTTATGGCGTATACGACGTGCTTAAAAACGCAGTGCAAACCAAGTACCGCCGTGTTAAAAATAAGCGCGAAATGGAAGAGCGCAAAGAGCAGCGTTACAAATTTAACGTTGTTAAGACTGTAGACTAAAAACATGACTTTTTTGGAGCTATGCCAGCGGGTAAGGCAAGAGTCGGGAATATCCGGCTCGGGCCCTGAATCTGTGCTTAATCAAAAGGCGATATTACAAAAGGTGGTTGAATGGGTACGTCAAGCCGATCTTGATATTCAACGCCTGCACGGTGATTGGTTTTTTTTATGGAGAATGGGCAACGCAAATTTAACTACTGGCATAACTGAGTATACAGGCGCGAGTTTAAACTTAACGGGCACATTACAAGACCTGTTAATGCTCGATATTAACGGCTATCCGTTACGTTACTATTCATGGAAAGAGTTTAAAGCAGCAAGGCGGCAGCTTAACGAACAGCAAGGTTTACCCACCGAGTACACGGTAAGACCTGATAACGTAATTGTTATTAATCCTGCGCCAAGTAACGATATTGTAGCAACCGCTGAATACTCTATTGCCGTTGAGCCACTGACCAACGACAGTGACGAGTCAGTTATACCAGAGCGCTTTCACGATATTATTGTGCACAAGGCGCTTATGTATTACGCAAGTCACGAAGAAGATGCCAGCTTGTATCAAGTGAGCGAGTCACGTTATGAACAAGTGCTAAGTGAGTTATCGGCTGATCAGCTACCGCAAATTAGCATGCATGGGAGCTTGTACTAATGGCAAGCAACACCAATGTATCAACCGTTGCGCTTGCTGGCGGGCTTAATGTAACCGCGTCTGATCAAATGCTTGCACCAGGTGAATGCGTAGAGCTTATAAATTACGAAATAACAACAACAGGGCGCTATAAGCGCATGCAGGGGTACGAGCGTTTTGACGGACAACCAGCGCCAAGCCAAGTAATAGCAGCTACCTTACCGGGCTTTCCTTTCCCTAGTGTTGAGGAAACCATAGCAGCTATAAAGCTAGGGCAGCAACAGCGCCGCGACGTAATCAACAAAGTGCCAGGGGCTGGCCCCGTATTAGGGGTATTTGGTTTTAATGGTGACTTGTTCGCCTTTAGAAACACAGCCGACAACAGCGCCGCTAAATTACACAAAGCAACCGCTACCGGCTGGCAAGAAATAACAACGCCTGCGCTATTACCCAATGGCTACTATGAAGTGCGCGAGGGTAACTTTACCGGTTCAGCAGGCACAATGGCTATTTATGGGGTAGATGGCAAAAACCCTGCATTTACCTTTGACGGCACAACGTTTACACAAATACCCAGCATTATTACGCCAGACGCACCAACGCATTTAGATATACTCCCAAGCCAAATTTTACTGCTTTCCTTTAGAGGGGGCAGTTTTTTATATTCAGCAGTTGGCGATCCTTTTAAGTTTAGCTCAGTAGATGGCGGCGGGGAAATAGCCGTAGGCCAAGAAATTACCGGCATAGAAGTGCAAGCTGATGCCACAACCGCTATTTTTACGCGCAATAAAAGCTACGTGCTTTACGGCTCAAGCTCAGCAGATTTTCAGCTTAAGTCTTTAGGGCTGCGCTCAGGCGCACTCGAAAAAACCATTCAATCAATGGGTAGCTCAATCTATTTAGATGATAGAGGGCTAACACGCCTAGAACGTGTGCAACAGTTTGGTGACTTTGAGGGCGCAACAATAAGCCAAAAAGTACAAACCTTACTTACCCAGCGTTTGCAAAATGTAAAAGCAAGCATGATCAAACGCGAAAAAAACCAGTACCACCTTTATTTTAGTGACCAAACCGCGCTTACACTTACCTTGTACGGTAGCGAGGTGATGGGGTATACGCAATTACGCTTAGGGTTTACGCCACACTGCGCATGGTCAGGCGAAAACGCGCAAGGTAAAGAGTCGTGCTACATAGGTGGCGAAGATGGCTACGTATACCAAATGGATAGCGGCAATAGTTTTGATGGTGCCGTTTATGCCAGTTCATTCCAAACAGGGTTTATGAGTGGTGGCAAGCCTGAATATAAAAAGCGCTGGCGTAAACTGGTTATAGAAATGCAAAGCGTAACGCAGGTAGATGCGCAATATAAATGCTATTACGACTATGCAGATCCTAACATACCGCTTAGCGATACCTTGCTTGGTAGTGGTGCAACGTGGGATTTAAACGAATGGAACAACGCACTTTGGGGCGGGGCGAGTACATCATGGAGCGATTTATATATTGATGGCGTTAGTCGCAACATGGCCGTTTACATGCGCTCAGAGTCAGACTATTACCCACCTTACGAAATGAGCCTTTTATTTATTCACGCAAGCCCACGCGGGCGCAGGAGATAATATGAGCTGGCAACCATGGACGTTTACCGATCCGTTTATAGCATACACACCCATACGCGCCGAAGAAATGAACCCGAACTTAAACGGGATCAGCGCAAGCTTTAATTATGTAGCTAACGAGCTTGATAAGTTTAGGCCGCGCATGCCAAGTAACTTTAACGGCAACATAGAAATACAAGACTCAACGTATATAAGCACGCTGCTTGGCGTAGATGAAAACGGCAATATGGCACTGATTGATCAGTCAGCATTTAAAGCGGCAGGTGATAAAGATTTCACCATTAAAAAAAGCAGTGATCAGCAGTTTACTATAAGCGGTGATAATCATGCAGATTGGTTCATGCTTAATTACGAAGCGGTTAACGATGAAAATATTGTTGTGGTAGTTGGGCCTGCTATTACCAACGTTGACGGCGTAGATGCAGCCGCCCCCGCTACCACAATTATTTTTACCCAAGACAGCGCAACCCCGCTTATATTTGCGCCGCTTGAGGGGGTAACCATTAAATCACCTGGCTTGCTAAAAGCCTACGGGCAAAATAGCACAGTAACCTTAATAGCGGTTGATCAGTATACGTGGGTCCTTGGTGGTGACGTGCTTCCAGCTGAGGCTATTGTTTAATGCAAAAAGTCAGCAGAACTATGCTGGCAGTGTTGGCCGCTATTCAAAGTGGTGCACACACAAGGCGCAAACCTAAGTATATAAAAGAACAGGCGCTAGTCAGTGGCTTGTATCCGTATTTTTACGAAGAAACCATAAGCGGAGCGGTCGCGTTTGCGGGTGGTAAGCTGTTTGATGCGCCAAATATAACCGACACTATCAACGGCAGCGTAGCCTTTGCAGGTGGCGAACTAATACAGTTTGGACCAATTGAGTACACTATACAGCCAGAAACAGTATCAGGTAACACGGTTTTTGCAGGTGGGACTTTAGCGGTTTATGATCCTGAAGAGGATATTGAGTATGCAGTTAATGCAGAAGTTACAGCAGGCGTTACCACTTTTGCAGGTGGTGAGCTTAAAATTGTCTTAGTTAGTTACAGCAACTATGAGGCAGAATTAACAACGGGCGTCGTAGCATTCGCAGGCGGCGCATTGGAGATAGTATGAGTATTAAAGCAGGCGGTAAAGTAAGCGGCGTTTACGGTATAAAAGTATTGCGAAATGCAGGTACAGATAAAGAATTTATAGAGGACTTTGGTGAATCGCCAAACATGTTGCTCAATGGCTTTTTTGACAGGTTTGTAAGTGGTAATTTAAAGCATGACGATTGGTGTATGTTTGTAGGCTCAGGAACTACACCAGTAGAAGCTAACCAAACACAGCTAGTTAATCAAATTGGTAATTCCGAATATATGTTTAGCAATATGACTGTAAATGATAACGTTAAAGAAGGAAGCGACTACATATCATCAACGACAGGTGTCGCTAAATGGGGCGTAGGAAGCATTGTTGGTAATATATCTGAGGTTGGGGTTAGGCTTGGAAGCCAAACAGGATCTACTGTAGATAGCAGAGCCTTAATCGTGGATGCGCAGGGAGCCCCAACAGCAATAACGCTAACAAGTAACGATAAGCTAGAAATTAGCTACACGCTAAAATATATCATCCCTATTCAACAGCACGTTTCAGTTGTTGATTTTTTGGGTGTATCTACAACTTGTACACTAGAGCCGCTTGGCGTTCTTGATAAGAATAAAAACAACCTCTCATCAGCTTTTGCGTACGCGCTTTCAAATGCAATATATTGGTCAGATAATCGCCCCATTTACGACAATCCGGAAGCAAACGTTGGACTTCTTTCAACTGCAGGTATAGGCAGAACTTACTCTAACCCATCAGCAGGAGTTCGGAGATATTCCATATTTTGCGATTTAGATGATATGAATACAAGCGGTGAAATTGAGTATATTTGCATTTCCTCATCTCAAAACTACGAGAGCTTTTTAGGCTTGCACTTTTCACCAAAAATACCAAAAGACAACACCAAAACCCTAACCTTAAATTTTGACTTCACCCTAACCAGAGCCTAAACCATGGCAATACCAAATAATCCTAACTGGTCGGCGTTGGTTGATGTACTCAATTACCAACCAGCAGGCATTGCTAAACCGCCTAACCTTGCGTTTTATGTGGTTCAAGCTATATCACTAGGGCCTATGCAATTAAATAATTCAGGCGGCAAACTAAACGATCGCTACTGGATTGCTTACGTTGACAATGGCGCTGTGTATATAAAAGGCTCACAAGGTGAACAATGGGGCGCTGAAACACTGTTATTTAATGAGCCTGAATCAATAAAGCAAATAACACTCACGTTTGACCAGCTAGGTAGGCCACTTGTGTTTTACCGTATTAACGCCGACACGTTAAAGCTTTACTGGTACAACCCTGTACTTGAGCAAACAGAGCTTAAAGCATTGGCGCAAGGTATTGACCTAAACGCAGGGTTTGACGCACCACAAGATACAGGGCAAAGCTATTCCGATGCCATGTTGTTTTATGTGCGTGATGATGTTATTTACATGCGCATTCAGCGCGACCGCTTTGAAACAGAATATGTAACGCCGACGGGTCAAGATGCAAATAGTAGCATTGACATAGTTTACAAAGAACATACCCCAGACAGCATAGGAACTTCTTTATCTACTAACTTACCTGAACCTATAAGCGCCGGTGATACGGTTATAGCGACAATAATGCACAGAGATACATTAACGCTACCTCAAGGCTGGGAGTTTTTAGGTATAACTGAGACAGTTAGCACCTTTAACCAAGTAGTGACACAAGCAGCAATAAAGGTTTCTCAATCTGATATAGGCTTAACTCATACATTTACGCAAGCCACATCACAAAGAATGGTGTTAAGCATTATTGCGGCAAGAAGTGATAGCGAAATAACGCCGGAGTTTATAGGGAAATTGCGCTATAGCCCTCAGACGCCAGCCCCTTTACCGAACATATCAGCATCATACAATGGAGCGACTATAATAGCGGCAGCTTCTTTTGTTTATGCGCTACTTAGCGGAAATCAAACTGTAACAGTATCAAGCCCTTATTTATTGGAAACTCAGCCTACTAGAGTTTTCAATAGATTAGGAGTGGCAAGCGCTAAAGTTACTAGTGTAGGCATACAGGGCGCAACCATGAACCATGAACATAGTAATTCAGAGTATGGCGCTTCTATGGCTACAGCATTAATAGCATCTAGCGGGCCAGTAAGCACAATAAAAAATCTAAAGTTAAT
>Ga0115572_10001075_pt1 | contig 22493 bp, 20 predicted proteins | sample COGITO_mtgs_1206_FD_88681 | JGI IMG/M metagenome (GOLD analysis project Ga0115572, IMG submission 88681) | Pelagic marine microbial communities from North Sea - COGITO_mtgs_120607 | ecosystem: Environmental > Aquatic > Marine > Epipelagic | place: Germany:Helgoland, sampling site Kabeltonne... | reverse complement strand
TGGTGGCAGCAACGATAAGCCAGAAGGAGTTATCATGCGCTTGTATGAAAGCGTGCTTATTGCACGTCAGGATATTACTGCAGCCCAGGTGGAAACCATGGCTGATGAATTTGCCGAGATCATTACATCTGCCGGCGGATCAATCAAAAAACGTGAATATTGGGGCCTTCGCGCTCTTGCCTACCGGATCAAAAAGAACCGGAAGGGCCATTATGTCATGTTCAATCTTGAAACCGGGCCAGAAGCGCTAAAAGAATATGAGCGCATCATGGGTCTGAATGAAGATGTTCTGCGCTTTTTAAACATCCGGATTGAAGAGGTCGAAGAAGGCCCATCAATCATGATGCAGGTAAAGACCGAGCGGCCAACTCGCGGTGGACGCGATGATCGCGACGACCGTGATAGCGGCGACCGCAACGTAGGCAAAGCTGAAAGCAATGACAGCGCCGATGACGAAAAAAGTGAGGGTTAATCAATGACTCAGTTGGAAATCAAACGCGAAGCTGTACGCAAGCCATTTAACCGCCGCCGCAAGGCATGCCCGTTTTCTGGCCCGAATGCGCCAAAGATCGATTATAAAGATACAAAGCTTCTTGCCCGCTACACATCCGAGCGCGGGAAAATCGTTCCGTCACGCATCTCTGCTGTTTCTGCAAAAAAACAGCGTGAACTTGCCACTGCCATCAAGCGGTCACGCTTTCTGGCTCTGATGCCTTATGTAACAGCATAAGCATTGCCAGAATTAAGGAGACATCAAAATGCAAATCATTCTTCTTGAGCGTATCGAAAAACTGGGTCAGATGGGCGATCTCGTCAATGTGAAAACCGGTTATGCGCGCAATTTCCTCATCCCGCAGGGCAAGGCTCTGAGGGCAACCAAAGCCAACACCGAACGCTTTGAAGCCGAACGCGCCCAGCGTGAAGCAAATAATCTTGAACTTCGTAAAGACGCCGAGACCGAAGCTGGCAAGATGAAGGGCCTCGCTGTTAACATGGTGCGCGCCGCCTCGGAAATGGGCCAGCTATTTGGTTCAGTCACATCACGCGATATTTCTGATGCGGTTACCGAAGCTGGTTTCACCATCGACCGCAATCAGGTGATCATGGATCGGTCAATCAAGACCTTGGGCCTTACCGAGGCACGGATCCGGCTTCACCCTGAAGTTTTGGTGACAGTTATCGTCAATATCGCCCGCTCGCTTGCCGAAGCTGAGACCCAGCTTAAAACAGGCATTGCCGTCACTGGTGAGATCACAGATGACGAACCAGAAGCTGCTGAAGCTGAAGTGGAAGCCGTTGAAGGTGAAGCTACTGAAGCCGAAGCTGCCGAAGGCGACGAAAGCGCAAGCTAGTCAGGTCAGAACATCATCTGTGTAAAACAGATCAAATCAAAACCGGAGCCTTGTCTCCGGTTTTTTTTGTGAAAAAACCAATCCTTTTCAGATTTATCCCCAACATCCCCAAGATTAACATAGCACATTCACAAATTGAGCCTGCTATAACAGGCTATGGCTGATGAAAATTCCAATATAAAAACCTTTCCCGGGTCTGGCAGTACACCGCCGTCACGCACGATGCCGAACAATTTACAGGCCGAGCAAAATCTGCTTGGCGCGGTTCTGCTGGATAACAGTGTCCTTGAACGGATTGATGACCGGCTGCTTGCCGACCATTTCTATGATCCGTTTCATGGTCGCATTTTCTCGACAATGCAGCGGCTTGTCGAACGTGGGCAATTGGCCAATCCGGTAACCTTGAAAAGCTTTTTCACCGATAGTGAAGATTTTCAGAGCGATAGCGCCGAATCTTATTTATCCGAACTGGCCGATGGCGTTATCAGCATCACGCAGGCGCCCGATTACGCAAAAATCATTCATGAAGCGCATGTCCGTCGCCAGCTTATTTTGATTGGCGATGAAGTGATTCTCGATGCCAGCCATCCCGAAGTTGACGTTCCCGCTCATCAACAAATTGAAACCGCCGAATCAAAATTATTCCGGCTTGCCGATACTGACAGTACCAGCGTTGGCCTTCGCGGTTTTGACTCGGTTATCAGCGGCAGTATCACCCAAGCCGACCTTGCCCGTAAAAGTGATGGGCATCTGTCAGGCACAAGCACCGGCCTGACCGACCTGAATAACCTTCTTGGTGGTTTGCATAAATCCGATCTGATTATTCTGGCCGGACGTCCAGGCATGGGTAAAACCGCCCTTGCCACAAATATCGCCTTTCACGCGGCGGTCACGACGCGAACCGGTGAAACCGCAGTTCCGGTTGCTTTTTTCTCACTCGAGATGGCGGCTGAACAGCTTGGAACGCGCATTTTGTCAGAACGGGCACAGGTTGATTCAGAGCAAATCCGCCGTGGCAAGCTGAATAGTACTGAATTCGATCAACTCGTCAGCGCCAGCAATGCGATTTCAAGCGCCCCGTTCTTTATTGATGACACTCCATCACTTTCCGTCTCGCAGCTTGCCAGCCGCGCGCGCCGGTTAAAACGGACTTCCGGCCTTGGGCTTATCATCGTCGATTATCTTCAGCTATTGACCCCGCAGCTTGGCGTCAAATCTGAAAACCGCGTTCAGGAAATTTCAAACATCAGCCGGACACTCAAAGCCATTGCCAAGGATTTGAATGTACCTGTTGTGGCGCTGTCGCAGTTGTCGCGTGCTGTTGAAATGCGCGAAGACAAACGGCCAAACCTCGCCGATTTGCGCGAATCTGGGTCAATCGAGCAGGATGCCGATGTCGTTATGTTTGTTTACCGTGAAGAATATTATCTGAACAAACGCGAACCTGAACGCAAAATGGAAGAATCCGAAGACACTTTCAATTTGCGGCATGATGATTGGCTGCGGAAAATGCAGAATTCTGAAAATAAGGCCGAAGTGATCGTCGCCAAACAGCGTCATGGCCCAACAGGATCGGTTCAGGTGCATTTTGAAAAGCGCTTTACCCATTTTACTGATTTGACCGAAAGCACCCACCTTCCCGAGGGGTTCTAGGCCATCATGACAAAACGCCAATCTGGATATGCTGATAGCACAATAACCGTCAATCTTGACGCCATTGTTGCCAATTGGCGGTTTATCAACAGCCTATCCGCACCATCAACAAAGACCGCCGCAATGGTCAAGGCGAATGGCTATGGGCTTGGTAGCGTCGCTGTCGCAACGGCTTTGGCGGCGGCGGGATGCGAGCTTTTCTTTGTGGCAAGCCTTGGTGAAGCCATTGAATTAAGACAGCATTTCAATAAAATCAGCAGAAATGATATGCCCATTATGGTTCTTCATGGCGCGCAACGCGGCCAAGAAGATGCGCTTGCCACGAATCAATTAATACCGGTTCTCAATGATCTTGAACAAATTAGCCGTTGGCGGCTTTTTGCCAATAAAACCGGCATGACATTGCCAGCCTTGCTGCATTTCGACACGGGCATGACGCGGCTGGGGCTTGATGGTGATCAGGCTGATTGGTTGATTCAGAATCGCGGCGCGCTTGACGGGCTGGACATTGCCTATGTGATGAGCCATCTGGTATCGGGCGAGGCAGTTGACGATCCGGCAAATGCGCGGCAATTGGCCAGTTTCAATGAATTGCGAAGCTGGTTTAGCGGCGTTCCTGCCAGTCTTGCCAATAGTGCTGGTTGTTTGTTGGGCAAGGATTATCATTTCCAAATGACCCGTCCGGGAATCGCGCTATATGGTGTTCACCCGCTCGAAACCAGAATTCCCGATCTTCAACCCGTCTTTGACTGGCAAGCCCGAATCCTGCAAATCCGCCAAGCCGCCGCTGGCGATCGTGTTGGATATGGCGGTACCTTTGAACTGCAACGGCAATCGCGCATTGCGACCATCGGCGTCGGCTATGCAGATGGCTATCGCCGACAGCTTGGCGGCAAAGCAACCGTTTCAATTGGCGGTAAAACCGCTCCGGTCATTGGCCGCGTTTCAATGGACAGCATCACCGTAGATGTAACCGATCTTGACCAAAACAGCCTTCGCGTTGATCAAGCGGCCCTGATTCATGATGATTACCCGATTGAGGCAATGGCCGCAGATATCGGCACGATTTCCTATGAAATCATGACGACGTTGGGCCGACGCGCCGATTGGCATTATCACGGCGGTCAATAGCAATTCAGGCAAAAACCACTGCGCCCTAGCCGCCATCATTGTGATATCGTCGCCCCGCGCCCCATTTTGCATCAATTTTCGGAAAGCGGGCCGATTTCCTATAGCCAAAAAAGGCAAATATCGGCATAACAAAAGCGGTCTTTTCTTCAGTTGTCGAGGACGGTTTTCAGACATATGCATGGCTTTGTCCAAAATATAGGTCGCACCGCCCTTAATTTCCTTGCCGCATTCGGCAGGATCACGCTGTTTTCTATAACCGCCGTTCGCTGGATTTTCACGCCGCCCTATTATTGGCAACAGCTGCTTCGCCAGATCATTGATATTGGCTATTTTTCGCTTCCTGTTGTTGGGTTGACAACGCTGTTTTCGGGTATGGTTCTGGCGTTACAATCCTATACCGGCTTTGCCCGCTTTTCGGCCGAAGACACGGTGGCAACGGTAGTTGTGCTATCGGTCACACGCGAATTAGGGCCTGTATTGGCCGGATTGATGGTTGCCGGACGGATCGGCGCCTCGATGGCTGCCGAAATTGGCACGATGCGGGTCACTGATCAGATTGATGCGCTAGACACTTTATCAACTCGGCCGATGCAGTATCTTGTCGCGCCACGTTTGCTGGCAGGGACGATCTGCTTGCCGTTTCTGGTTCTTGTTGGTGATGTGATTGGCGTTTTTGGCGGCTATCTTGTCGGGGTTTACCGTCTTGGATTCAATCCGTCGATCTATTTGGCGCGAACGCTTGAATATCTTGAAGTATCTGATGTAACGCTTGGCTTGGTTAAGGCTGCGGTGTTTGGCTTTTTGATCGCGCTTATGGGCTGTTATCATGGCTATCATTCAGGCCGCGGCGCTCAGGGTGTTGGCCGCGCAACAACAAATGCTGTTGTGTCGGCGTCAATCTTGATCCTGATTGCGAATTACATCGTCACAACCATGTTTTTCGGGGGATAGGCATGGCTGTTATCCCGAAAATTGAATTATCCGGCGTTACCAAGTCATTTGATGCAAATCATGTGTTAAAGGGAATCAATCTTACCGTTGCGCCAAAGGAATCGCTTGTGATCATTGGCACATCAGGCTGTGGCAAATCGGTTTTGATGAAATGTTTGAATGGGCTAATCACGCCCAATCAGGGAAGCATCAAGATTGATGGGCAGGAAATTTTGGGTCAGGGGCGGGCCGCGCTTGAAGATTTACGGCGGCGTTTTGGTATGACTTTCCAGTTTGGTGCCTTGTTTGACTCGCTTCCGATCTGGGAAAATGTGACCTTTCGCCTTCGCCATCAGCAAGCGCTTGATAAGAATCAAGCCCGCGAAATCGCCGCACAAACCATTACCCAGCTTGGCCTTGCCGAATCAGTCATTGATCAATATCCAGCCGAATTATCAGGCGGCATGCAAAAGCGCGTTGCCCTTGCCAGAGCCATTGTCGACAAGCCTGAAATTCTGCTGTTTGACGAGCCAACATCAGGCCTTGATCCGATTACCGGCGGGGTGATTGACCGGCTGATCATTGATGCCCGCGAGCGGCTTGGCGCGACGACTGTAACCATCAGCCATGATATGGCATCGGTTCGGCGTATCGCTGACAAGGTGGCGATGGTTCATCATGGTGTGATCATCTGGGCTGGCCCTGCCGAAGAAATGAATGAAAGCGGTGTTCCCGAAGTGCATCAATTTGTTCACGGTTTGGCTGAAGGCCCGCTGACCAATGAAAAGCCTGCCGCCTCACCTGCAAAAATGGCGGGATCATAATGGCGCGTAACTCACTTTCATTTGTTTGCCAGCAATGCGGAGCTGTTTCGCCAAAATGGGCTGGAAAATGCGATGATTGCGGCGCATGGAACACGCTTGTTGAAGAACGCAAAGAAGCGCCATCTGGCCCGGGAAAACGCGTCACCGGACGCCGGATTGTTCTTGAAGCCCTAAATCTGGATAACCGCCCCGAACCGCCACCGCGTATGCAATCGGGGATTAGCGAATTTGACCGCGTATCAGGTGGTGGGCTTGTCCCGGGATCGGCAACTTTGATTGGCGGCGATCCGGGCATTGGCAAATCGACATTGCTGCTGCAATTAACTTGCAAGCTGGCTGCGGCGGGTCTGAAAGCCGCCTATATTTCGGGTGAGGAATCGGCTGATCAGGTGCGGATGCGCGCCCAACGCCTTGGGCTGGCCAATGCCAGTGTCGAACTAGGCACGGCAACCAACGCCAGCGATATCGCTGCCTCGATGGATGGGCCCGACAAGCCCGACATCATGGTAATTGATTCGATTCAGACGATGTTTTTGCCAAGTCTGGATTCGGCGCCCGGCACGGTATCGCAGGTTCGCGCCACCGCGCAGGAATTAATCAGAGCCGCCAAAAACAATCAGGTGGCGCTGTTGATTGTGGGGCATGTGACCAAAGATGGCGCGATTGCTGGCCCTCGCGTTCTTGAACATATGGTTGACGCGGTTCTGTATTTTGAAGGCGACCGATCACATCATTTCCGCATTTTGCGAAGCGTCAAAAACCGGTTTGGCGCGACTGACGAAATTGGCGTTTTTGAAATGGTTGAGGCCGGTCTTGCCGAAGTGCCGAACCCGTCCGAGCTATTTCTTGCTGACCGGCGCGATGATGTTACTGGTGCGGTGGTATTTGCAGGCATTGAGGGAAGCCGTCCAGTTCTTGTCGAGATCGAGGCGCTTGTTGCGCCTTCATCACTTGCCAGCCCGCGCCGTAATGTTGTTGGCTGGGACTCAAGCCGCCTTGCCATGCTGACCGCCGTTCTTGAGGCGCGATGCGGCGTGCCTTTATCGGGGCGTGATATTTTCCTGAATGTGGCTGGTGGGCTGAAAATTTATGAAACAGCGGCCGATCTTGCGGTTGCGGCGGCGCTCATTTCGTCTGTAACTGGTCGGCCCGCGCCGAAACGAACCGTATTTTTCGGCGAAGTCGCCCTGTCTGCTGAATTGCGGCAGGTGGCACAAGCCGAGGCACGGCTGAAAGAAGCCGCCAAGCTGGGTTTTGAAAATGCGGTCATGCCGCGCCCGCGCAAATCAATCGGCAAAACTACCGGCATTTCAATGGCGCAGCCGACGACTCTGGCCGAATTGATTGAAATTATGGGTGGTATAAGTTGACGCGCTATCGCATAATTCGACCGGCTGGCCGTGGGGTTTTTCCTGAAAAAGGATTTGCATGATCGATTTTGCAACATTGACGCTTGTTGATTACGGTATTCTTCTTGTGCTGATACTGTCAGCTATCCTATCCACTTTGCGCGGTATGACCCGCGAATTGCTGGGGCTGGCTGGCTGGGTTGTCTCGATCCTTGTCGCCAATTTCACCGCGCCCATGATCGAAACGCCGATCGCCGATTTCCTGCAGGTCAAAGGGCTTGGCGCGGCGCTGGCATGGGCTTTGCCCTTTGCCGCATCGGTTGTGATCTGGTTCATTTTGGCAAGCCTGTTAGCCCCGGGTCTCAAGCGTGTTGGATTTGGCAGCCTTGACCGCTGGCTTGGCGTTTTGTTTGGATTTATTCGCGGTTTCGGTCTTGTGCTGATTGTGTTTGTTGCTGCGGTTTTTGCCGCCGAAGGTGAAGATAATCTGCCCGATATCGTCAAGGAATCACAAAGCACCCCTGCCTTGAGCCGCAGCGCACATTATTTTTCTGGCTTTGTCCCAGAAGATTACCGCGACAAATTGATTGATAATCTGACCTATCGCGCCCCAATGACCACAAATTCGGTATCGCAAGGCTTAGACGCCCCAATCGAAGCTGGCAAGGATACCCTTGATAACGGCATGAAATTATTAAGTGATGAAAAGGCCAATTAACGCGACAAAGACTTTGCATCATTGAAAATCTGGCACGCCTTGACGTGCACCAGTGTTTTGGTTGATAACCCAGCGCATGGCGGGCGTTTGAATGCCGGTTTAGCCCCCGTGATTTTAGGACATGGATTATGAGTTTGGTAACGACCCACCCTTTTGACGATGATCATTTGCAAGAAGAATGTGCGGTTTTTGGCATTTTCGGCACAAATGAGGCCAGCATTAACACCGCCCTTGGTTTGCACGCGCTACAGCATCGTGGACAAGAGGCTGCCGGTATTGTCAGCTTTGACGGCAAAACCTTTTTTGCGCATCGTGGGCTTGGTCATGTTGGCGAAAATTTTGGCGCTGGTTCGTCACATATTGCCAATCTTGTTGGCCATGTGGCCATTGGCCATAATCGCTATTCAACCAGCGGCAATTCAAACGCATTACTGGAAATTCAACCCTTTTCATCAGAACTGGCCTTTGGCGGCTTTGCCCTTGCACATAACGGCAACCTAACCAATGCGGCACGCTTAAGGTCATCGCTTGTTGAAACCGGAAGCCTGTTTCAATCGTCATCTGACACTGAAATCATCGTTCACCTTGTTGCCCGATCACATCAGGACACGGTTACTGACCGGTTGATTGATGCGTTAAAACAGATTGAAGGTGCCTATTCACTGGTCTGCGTTGCCAAGGATATGCTGATAGGTGTTCGTGACCCGCTCGGCGTGCGGCCATTGGTTCTTGGCAAGCAGGGCGATGCTTATGTTTTGGCATCAGAAAGCTGTGCGCTGGATATTGTGGGTGCTGAAATCGTGCGCGATCTCGATCCGGGTGAAATGGTGGTGATCACCAAGGCCGGCATCAAATCAATAAAGCCATTTCCGACCAAGCAAAGCCGGTTTTGCGTTTTTGAATATATCTATTTTGCACGGCCGGATAGCGTTCTTGAAGGGCGCGGCGTCTATCACGCACGCAAAGCCATTGGTGCAGAGCTTGCTAAAGAATCTGGAGCAAATGCCGATTTGGTTGTGCCGGTTCCTGATTCGGGCGTGCTGGCTGCGCTTGGCTATGCCGAAGCGGCGAATATTCCGTTCGAGCTTGGCATCATTCGCAATCACTATATCGGCCGCACTTTTATCCAGCCTACTCAGCAAGGCCGGAATGACAGTGTGAAAATGAAACATAACGCCAATCCAGCAACGGTTCGTGGCAAGCGCGTTGTTCTTGTTGATGACTCGATTGTGCGTGGCACTACCTCACGCAAAATTGTTGCGATGATGCGCGCGGCGGGTGCTGCCGAGGTGCATATGCGGATTGCCAGCCCGCCAACAAAAAACCCATGTTTTTACGGCGTTGATACGCCTGACAAAGACCAATTGATTGCCGCCAAGCTGGATATTGACGCCATTGCCAAGGAAATTGGCGCTGACTCACTGGCCTTTATTTCGATTGACGGACTGTATCGTGCCATGGGCGAAGCTGGCCGCAATGCAGATGGGCCGCAATTCTGCGATGCCTGTTTTACCGGTGATTATCCGATCAAATTGGCATCCGGCCTGTCGGGAAAACGTGTTTCCCACGGCAATAGCCGTTAGCCATCGCCAACCAGAACGAGCGCAGCATGACCCCTGACCTTCAAAACAAAATCATTCTCATCACCGGTGCCAGCCGCGGGATTGGCCGTGCTGTAGCGATTGCCGCGGCAAAGGCTGGCGCTGAAATCATCATGACTGGCCGGACGATGGGTGCCTTGGAAGACGTCGATGATGAAATCAAGGCCCTTGGCGGCAAAGCCACTATTGTTGAACTCGAAATGGCCGATTATGCCGCAATGCCGCGTCTAGCCGCAGCGATCCATGGACGCTGGGGTCGTCTTGATGGTCTTTTGGCTAATGCGGCAATGCTTGGCCCGCTTACCCCCTTATCGCATCTTGATGACAAAGTGTGGGACAGCACTATCTCGATCAATCTGACCGCGCAATGGCATTTGATCCGTGCGATGGAACCATTGCTGATTGCAGCGCCAGCGGGACGCGCCGTTCTGGTTTCGTCGGGTGTTGCCGAGGGCATTGCGCCATTTTGGGGGCCATATGCCATTTCAAAGGCTGGTCTTGAGGCAATGGGACGGGTTTGGGCTGGTGAGACCGAGCAAACCAATTTGCGAATCAACATGATCAGCCCTGGCGGCACAGCAACCGGCATGCGGGCATCAGCTTTCCCGGGTGAAGATCCAGATTCGCTGCCACAACCAGATGATATTGCGCCGGCCTTTTTGACGCTTCTTAGCCCCAATTGCCAGGATCATGGCAAACGGTTTAAAGCCCGCAGCATGCTAGGTCTATAGGCGGCTTGCCCGCAAGCGAAACCGATAAGGGTCAAGCCCCCGCCTTATATCACTATCAAGCGTTACCGGCATTCCCAGTATTTCTGCGGCCAGCATATCGCCAAGCAATGGCGCCAACGTCAAACCGCGGGCGCCAAGCGCACCAAGAACAAACAAATCATCATTGATCTTGCCACAGACCGGATTGCGATCGGCCGTGCTGGCGCGCCTGCTGACCCGCGCCCCATAGCTGGCAGGATCAGGCAAGCCGTCACCAAGCCCCTGCGGCAAAAGCTGTTTATTATGAAGATGCGCGCTTGCCAAAATTTCAGTATTGCCCTCGCGGTCAAATGTGGCACCTAGCTCGTGAAAACCATCTTGTGCCGGAGTCAGATAGCCGCCAAAGCTGATGCCTGCCCGCAATCCGGCAAGGGTTGCCGTTTCCGGAACATGGCTAACCTGCCCCGATGTAACATCGATGGCAATGCCCTGAATGGCTAGCATTTGATGCAGAGCCGCTAAATCTGCACCAGCGGCAACAACAAGCTGATCACATATTAATCGGCGTCCATCATCTGCCAAAAGGTGATATTTCGCGTCAACATGGTGCATGCCAACCACATGAAAGCCGAAATGCATTTCCGCGCCCCTCGCAAGATGATTTGTCAGGCGCATCGGATCGATCACCCGCTCCCAATGATGCACAACACCACCAAGCGGAAGATCAATGCCAGCCTGCGATGATGCCGCTTTGGCATCAACAAATCGCATTAGATCATCCGGCCAGAATTGGGTGCGGAACTTTGCCTGACGCACGGCTTCGCGATCAGGCCAATCAAGCGAGATAACCCGATCAGCAACAACCGCAAGCGCGGCATCACTGCATCCTGCCGCAAAAGACAGGCAATCAGCCGACATTCGGCTTGCCACATTGTGATCAACACTTAAACGCGGGCTTTGCAGGGCCAGCCGGTTACCCGATGCGCCACCTGCAAGCCGGTCGCGGGCGTCAATGATATGCGGGGTCATGCCGCGCGCCACAAGCCCCGCCGCCACCGAAGCACCGGCAATGCCGCCGCCAATAATCCCAATTTTCCGATTGTGGGAAACTGGCTGCGGCGTCAAAGCACCGGCGCGTTTGCGGCCAACAAGCATATCGCGTTTACGGCCAAATCCGGGGCGTTTTTCAAGGTCAAATCCGGCCTCGGTCAATCGCTGGCGAACTGCACTGGCAACGGTAAAGGTGGCAAAACTGCCCCCTGCCCGCGTCAAACGGCCAATCGCCATCAATAAATCTTGATTCCATAATTGCGGATTTTTGGCTGGTGTGAACCCATCTAGAAACCACGCATCAGCCGCAAAATTGGCCTTTGCCACCGCCTCATTTGCATCCCCGTAAATCAGGTGCAATCGCAATCGGCCATGCAGGAAATCACGGCGATGCAATCCGGGCCATTGTGGTGGCAATGCTGCAATCAGATCATCGCTATGACGCGCCAGGTCGGGAAATGTCTGATGACTTTGTGCCATGGCCACAGCTGGCAATGGCCGTGATTCGAATGAGATATAGTCAATCTGGCACACGGGTTGGGTCTGCTTATGCGTCATGGCCTCCAGCAAGGCCATCACCGCCAGAAAATTCAGCCCCGTGCCAAAACCGGTCTCGGCAATGGTGAATTGTGATGCGGTGGCAATTCTGTCAGCAAGGTCATTCCCATCAAGAAACACATGACGCGCCTCGCCAAGCCCATTATCTGTCGAATAATATAAATCGTCGAAATCATCAGCACGCAAAACCCCGTCACGATACGATAGCGGAGCAGATGCAAGCCGGTAATCGGCGGAGTGATGGGTCACGGGATCGGTCATGCTGGTAATCTGCACCCGCGAATCATAAGCCGCAAGCAAATGACCATTTTTTTGCAAAAAAATATCGGCCTTAACCTTTTATTTTGTTTTACCCACTATTCTTTAATTGCCGGTTTAAACAACAAGATGTGGTGTGCCATGCTAACCCGCATTGGACTATTCATATTCGAGCAATTTTTGCGTGTCGGTTGTCTCCACATGGTGATTGCCAATAGCCCCGCCCACAGTTTGAAGAGTGATTTGGCCGGACCAGATGTGACGATTCATTTACAGAATTACCGCCTGTTCTGGCGTATTTTGGTCAAGCCCGATCTTGCCATTGGCGAAGCCTATATGGATGGCAGCCTGACCATCGCCAATGACGATCTTGAACAATTTATGGCACTTTTGATGGCCAATAATAGCCATTGGCAAAAACATTGGTTGGCAAGGATGGGGCTATTTGCCGGAACCTATCTTGCTTTTTGGAATTTTTTTAACCTTCCCGGACGCGCCAAACGCAATGTTGCGCATCACTATGATCTGAAGGATAGCTTATTTGACCAATTCCTTGACCCGCGTCGTCAATATTCTTGCGGCTATTTCCATTCGGCTAGTGACACGCTTGCCGATGCGCAAATTACCAAGCTGGCGCGCCTCGGGGCAAAGCTATGTTTAAAGCCAAATCAGACGGTTCTTGATATTGGCTGCGGATGGGGCGGGCTTGCCAATGCGTTGTGGGAAATGCAGCCGGATATTTCGGTAACCGGCATCACCTTGTCGGAAAATCAATGTGCCTATGCCACACAAAAGGCAGAACAGGATCAACGGCAACAGCATCTAACCTTTCATCTATGCTATTACCGGCATCAGCGCGGCAGTTTCGACCGGATTGTTTCAGTAGGAATGCTTGAACATGTCGGCATGCGCCATTTTGACAGCTATTTTGCCAGTATTGCGCGGCTATTGGCGCCAAATGGGGTGGCGCTGATCCATTCGATCGGGGTTCATCATAACGCCCAACGCTGTAACCGCTGGCTGAATAAATATATTTTCCCGGGGGGCTATCTTCCTTCGCTTGAACAGATGACGCGCGCGGCGGGGCGCCAAGGGCTAAAGATTCTCGATATGGAAATCATGCGTGGCCATTATGCCGAAACGCTAAAACAATGGCGACAGGCCTTTCGGCAAAATATTGCGACGGTTCGTCAGGATTATGATGAACGCTTTATCCGCATGTGGGAATTCTACCTTATTGGCTGCGAATATTTTTTTCGCTGTCAGGATGGGATGGTATTTCAGCTGCAATTGGCCCATGATCACAATGCAGCACCGCTTACCCGGCGTTACATCAGCCAAACCGAAGATCAGTATCGGAAAAAATTGTGTCCCAAAATCAGTTCTGGAAAACCATCGCGCTTGATCAGCTAGATAAAGATCAATGGGAATCCATATGCGATGGATGCGGAAAATGCTGTGTTTTGAAACTCGAAGATGTGGATACAGGCGATGTTCACTATACCGATGTTGCCTGTAAATTGCTTGATTGCGAAAATGCCCGATGCACCAATTATGTGGCGCGTAAAACGCATGTACCCGATTGCGTTTTACTGACCCCTGACAATCTTGGCATTTTAAGCTGGATGCCGCAAAGCTGTGCCTACCGGTTGATTTATGAGAAGAAAGACCGGCCGGACTGTCATCCGCTGATCACCGGCGATACGAATAGCACAATGCTGGCTGGCCATTCGGTTGCCAATCGCGTGGTGCCAGAAGGTACCGTTGACGAAGATGATTTGCCCGACCATATAACAAACTGGTAAACACAAAACAGGGAAGATTTGATGAGTCGAACAATGTGGATTCTAGTGGCATTGATCACCACTTTATCAATTGCAGTCATTTGGCGCGATTCAAAGGGCATGCCTGACCCAAGCTGGACTTTATGTAAGGAGTCGCTTGTGACACAGATTTTTACGGGTTCCTGCACATTGCTGTTTAAAGGCGAAACAACACCGTCTTAATCCCCCCTAATGGGCGCATAACGCCTTGTCCGATCTGGGCAAAGATGCATATAACGTCGTTTCGTTATTTTAAGGAGTTGGCATCATGTATTTTCGTCCTGGGTTGCATAAAGAGGCCGGTCTGTCATTCAGCCCGATTAAAGCCATTGTTTCACCGCGTCCGATTGGCTGGATTTCCAGTTGTGGCAAGGATGGCAGTGTGAATCTAGCGCCCTATAGCTATTTTAATGCGATCTCAGAACTGCCGCCAATGGTTATGTTCAGCAGCGCGCCATCAGGCAATGCGCAGCATAAAGATTCGCTGCGCAATGTTATCGAGACCGAAGAATTTGTTGTCAATATTGTCAGCGCTGCGCTTGGTGATGCGATGAATATCACTTCGGCAAATTTGGCCTATGGCCAAAATGAATTTACTGCTGCTGGCCTTGAAATTGCTGACTGTAATACAGTCTCGGTTCCGCGTGTTGCCGCCGCACCAGCCGCGCTTGAATGTAAATTGTGGAAAGTGATTGAATTACCAAAGGCTGAAACTGGCGGCGCTGGTGTCATGGTTATTGGCACGATTACCGGCATTCATATTGCCGATGAAACTGTTAAAGATGGCAAAATAGATGTCACAAGCTATCAACCATTGGCCCGACTTGGCTATATGGATTATGCGCGGATAAGTGATGTTTTTGCAATGGCACGGCCCGACGTAAAATAGGCCAACCAAACCGCAATATTTGCGCCCTAACGCAGGGTGCAGCTTTGGACAATCACCGTGACATAGCCAAGAAGGCTGGCATTTTCGAACTGTAATTTCAAAATCCAGTCTTCGGTGGGAATGATCGCATCTAATGGCAAAGTGCCGGTAATGGTTTTCTGGCCACCAAGGAAAACATGCCGAACGCTTAACGGCAATGATGGGTCAAACCACGGCGTGTCGCGTTGGGCCTGTTTACCCGCGCTGCCTTCGACAAATAAATTCAGCCCACCACCAAATAGGGTTAGCTTTGATTCTGGCCCTGCATAAAGTTGCGTGGCGACCGCTACGTCATTGCGTGCCACTTCACGGCAATTTACCGGATTGCCAAGCGCCTGAATTGACGAAATGATCTGCTCGGATGTGACCCCAGTGGCAATTTTCTTGGCAATAACACGCCGCAAAGCAACATTATCCTTGCCAGTCACAGATTTTGCCGTGCCAGCGGCCTTTGTTTCAGCAAGATCAAGTTGCAGCGATTGCACCTCGCTACTTAATTCAGTGATGCGCACATTATTTTCATAAATCACCAGATCAGCCTCGGCCTGCAGGCTGGATTGTTCGGCCTGCCCCCATACCCAGCCAAACCATAACGCGCCACCAAACAGGGCAATGCGCACAATCAGCACCAACCAGCCGCGCATTTCACGACGGCGATAGCGTTCTTGTGTTTCAAAAAAATCCATGCTGGCAACCCTTGCCGGAATTATCGCGCCCTTGCGGCGTCTTCGTCGGTTCTAGATACAGCAATGACGCCCAAACGCCAAGCAATGATCGGCCGAAGCGACAAACAGCAGCCTTTGACTGCAATCCGCAAGGCCTTGCCCGCTTGAAACTTTGGCAAAGACTTGTCAAACTGGCCTTATAAATCGTCGCGGTGACGTTGCCTGACAACATAGGCGTGCAAACCAAACGGACAAACCAGACGGGTAACATAAACGGGAAACCCAACCACACTGCGCCATTTTCATGTCCTGAAAATCGTCTACGATCACTATATCACTTCTCACCATATTATTTGGATCATCATTCATGCAAAAACCTGCTTCACCCCGCTCCCGCAAATCAAAGTCAGGTCAGCGCATATCCAAACCAGCGAAAGATGAAATCGCGGCGCGCGCGTGGCAACGTATGCTTAGTGGCCGACGCCTTGACATTTTGAACCCATCTCCATTGGATATTGAAATTGAAGATATTGCCCATGGATTGGCACGGGTTAGCCGCTGGAATGGACAAACCCGTGGCAAGCATAGCTTTTCAGTCGCCCAACATTGCGTTCTGGTTGAACGGCTGGTGCGCGCCAATGCGCCGAAACTAGATCAAAAATGGTATCTGGCGGCCTTGCTTCATGATGCGCCTGAATATGTCATTGGCGATATGATCACACCATTCAAACATGTTCTTGGCGGCATTTACCGTGAAATTGAATCCGGCCTTGATCGGGCGGTAAACATCCGCTTTGGCCTGCCGCCTGGCCTTCCTGAATCGGTGCAGCGCAGCATCAAACGCGCCGACCGGATGGCCGCCTGGCTAGAGGCAACCCAGCTTGCCGGTTTTTCCGAAGCCGAAGCCGCAAAGATTTTTATCAAACCGGCTGGTACGCCTGCCAATATTCGGCTTCGTCCGCAATCTCCAGATGATGCTTCGGCCAGTTTTTTGCGGCGGTTTTCTATCCTTGGTGGCTATAAGAAACAGGCGAAATAGCCCCGCTATTTGCGCAAGGCCGAAGCGGCGCGCTGTCGCTGTTTCACTTTGCGAGATTTGATCATGGCCTTGGCTTTGCCCATCGTCAGACAATCCGGGCAAACACAAGTTCCCGCAAGGTCAAAAGTGCCGCGCAAATTCGGTAAACCCATGCACCAGCAATGGTCTTTTCCAGATGGGGCACCACAATTGAATTTGGTGCCGCAATGCTGACAAATTAGTTTTTCCATCAAAAACTCCAAGTAAGATGGACAAGAAAACAGCATCCCCCAATTCAACTTTTGGCGCAAGATGAACACGCATCGCAAAAAACCGCATAGCCATTTTTCACCCACAAATATGGGCGCTTTTTTTTTAAGTGAAAATCAAGTCACTTTTAAAGTGGAAAAGGTCTTTTTCTTTACAGTAATCTTTGCCACAGTAGGCTTTGTTACTACAGCATCTCAGCGCTAGGGCAATCATGCATTATTCAATCTGGTCATTGATCAATCAAGCGTTGACGGGCAATCGGAACTGGGCGCCGGTTTGGCGCGATCCTGAACCAAAAAGCCATTATGACATCGTCATTGTTGGCGGCGGTGGGCATGGTCTTGCAACGGCCTTTTATCTGGCCAGCCGTTATGGCATGAAAAACATCGCCGTTCTTGAAAAAGGCTGGATTGGATCTGGCAATATTGGCCGTAACACAACCATTGTTCGATCAAATTATCTTCTTGATGGCAACGAACCTTTTTACGAAAAATCACTACAGCTTTGGGAAGGGCTTGAGCAGGATATCAACTATAATGCAATGATGTCCCAGCGTGGCATTATTAATCTTTACCATTCAGATGCCCAGCGCGACTCCTATGTTCGGCGCGGCAATGCCATGCGGCTTCACGGCGCTGATGCCGAGCTATTGAATCAAGATCAATTGCGAAGCCTTTGCCCCTTTCTTGATTATGAAAATGCTCGTTTTCCAATCATGGGCGGTTTACTGCAAAAACGCGCCGGAACCGCGCGACATGATGCGGTGGCATGGGGCTATGCCCGCGCCGCAGATCAACGCGGAGTCGATATCATCCAGAATTGCGATGTTACCGATTTCCTGATCAAAGACGGGGTTTGCACCGGCGTTGAAACAAGCAAAGGCACAATCCGCGCTGGCAAAATTGGCGTTGCTGTTGCCGGGTCAACAAGCCGTGTTATGGCTAAGGCCGGATTACGGCTGCCGATTGAAAGCCATGTTTTGCAGGCCTTTGTAACTGAGGGGTTAAAACCGGTTATTCCAGGCGTGATTACTTTTGGTGCAGGCCATTTCTATATCAGCCAGTCGGATAAGGGCGGCCTTGTTTTTGGCGGCGATATTGATGGCTATAACAGCTATGCCCAGCGCGGTAATTTACCGGTCTTTGAAGATGTGTGTGAAGGCGGCATGGCGATCATGCCGATGATTGGCCGCGCTCGTATGCTGCGCAATTGGGGTGGCATCATGGATATGTCGATGGATGGATCACCAATTATCGACAAAACCCCGATCGACCATCTTTATTTAAATGCTGGCTGGTGCTATGGCGGCTTTAAAGCCACCCCCGCATCTGGCCTTTGTTTTGCGCATCTTCTGGCGCGTGATGAACCGCATGAAGTTGCCACCAAGCTTCGGCTTGACCGGTTTCGGCGCGGTGCCATGCTTGACGAACGCGGCGCTGGCGCCCAGCCGAATCTTCATTAACCAAGACCCTAAGGACGTGAATCAATAACAATGATTATCAACCACCCTCATCTTGGTCCGCGTGATGCCAGCGAATTCAGCATTCTTGGCGATGCCAGCCTGATTAATCGGCCTGATTGGCAGGCGGGTGACGCGGATGATGCGTTTTACAGTTATTTGTATCTAAGAGATAATCCAGCCGGACTTCATCGCGAATTATGGTTTCATGAACAGGGCGACCGGTCATGGCTGGTGGTGACGCGGGATACGGTAACACATGCGATTATTGATGTGGCGCTAGCAAGCGATATCGCCAAAGCGGCAACATCAAAAATGTCCAAGGTAAACGCCGGCAAAAAGACCGCTGCCAAGAAGACCGCCGCCAAGAAAACCGCCACCAAGAGGGACGTCACATGAGTCCGGCAAGCCTTTCGCAAAAAAACCGTATCACTGGCGGGCTTGTTGATCGTGACCAACCGCTTGGTTTTCGCTTTGACGGGCAGCATTATACCGGTTTTGCAGGGGATACGCTGGCGTCGGCATTGCTTGCCAATAATGTGCGCCTTGTCGGGCGCAGTTTTAAATATCACCGGCCGCGGGGCATTCTAACCGCTGGATCCGAAGAACCGAACGCGCTGGTTACAATTGGCGATGGTGCCTATCAAGACCCGAATAGCCGTGCGACAACAGCCCAGCTTTTTGACGGGATGACCGCGAAAAGCCAAACAAAGATGGGGCTTTTGTCTTTTGATCTTATGGCGGTCAATGATTTGCTGTCGCCATTGCTTGGGGCCGGTTTTTACTACAAGACCTTTATGTGGCCTGCGGCATTCTGGGAAAAAATTTACGAGCCAATCATAAGAAAGGCCGCCGGTCTTGGCAGTCTGTCCGGCCTTGCCGACCCTGATCAATATGATAAGGGCTATCTCCATTGCGATTTACTGGTCATTGGCAGCGGGCCAAGCGGATTGATGGCGGCGCTTGTAGCGGCCAAATCAGGCTTGCAGGTTATTCTTGCTGATGAAGATTTTTGTCTTGGCGGCAGATTAAACGCCGAACGCCAAGAAATAGACGGCATGGAAAGTGCCGCTTTTGCCGCCTTATGTCTGGCACAGCTTGCGGCGATGGATAATGTCCGCATCTTGTCCAAAACAACGGTATTTGGCGCCTTTGATCATGGCTGCTATGGCGCGCTAGAACGTGTGAATGAACATGACGCCAATGGCGCCATTCGCCAGATTTTTTGGCATATCCGCAGTCAAAGATGTGTTTTGGCGGCAGGCGCGACCGAACGGCCAATTGCCTTTAGCAATAATGACCGGCCGGGCGTCATGCTTGCTGGTGCCGTGCGGACTTATGTCAATCGGTTTGGCGTTGCCCCTGGCAAACGCGTTGCTATTTTCACCAATAATGATGATGGTTGGGCAACCGCCCAGGATTTGCACGCCGCAGGCGTTGAAATCACCGCCATTATCGACAGCCGAACCGATATTGCAAAAACCCCACCAACAGGCGTGCCCACCGTTCTTGGCGGGCAAATCGTCAATACCACCGGACGGCTTGGCCTTCGAAGTGTGACATTGAATAACGGAGCACATATTCCGGCCGATTGTCTGGCTATTTCCGGCGGGTGGTCGCCGACTGTTCATCTGACCTGTCATCAGCGCGGCCGTCCGGTTTGGAATGATGCAATTGCCGGTTTTGTCCCGGGCGAAAATTTGCCTGATGGCATGATCGTGACCGGGGCGGCAAATGGCGTTATGACTCTTGCCAGCTGCTTGCAAAGCGGCCTCAAGGCAGGCCAGCAAGCGGCGCGCGATTTAGACCGTAAACCCGCTGTAATAAAGGCACCACGCGCCGCTGATGAAAGCTTTGCTATCCAGCCGTTCTGGCATGTCAAAGGCAGTGATAAAAAAGCCTTTGTTGATTTTCAAAATGATGTTGGGGTTAAGGATATCAAACAATCGCACCGCGAAGGGTTCCGGTCGGTCGAACATCTAAAACGCTACACCACACTTGGCATGGCAACCGATCAGGGCAAAATCGCCAATATCCCCGGATTAGCCATTCTTGCCGATATTTCCGGCAAAACCATCGCCGAAACCGGAACGACAATTTTTCGCCCACCCTATACGCCAGTGCCAATCGCCGCCTTTGCCGGACGTAGCCGTGGCAAGGATTTCCGCCCTACCCGCCTAACTCCATCGCATAAATGGGCCAGTGCTGCTGGCGCTGTCTTTGTCGAAACCGGCGCATGGCTTCGCGCCCAATGGTACCCGCAAACAGGCGAAAGCGAATGGCGTCAATCGGTTGACCGCGAAGTTTTGGCCACGCGCGCATCGGTTGGCATTTGCGACGTCACCACCCTTGGCAAGATTGATATTCAGGGCCGTGATGCGGCGGCGTTTCTAAATCACGTCTATGCCAATGGATTTGCCAAGCTGCCTGTTGGTAAAACCCGCTACGGCCTAATGCTGCGCGAAGATGGCATGGTGATGGATGACGGCACCACCGCACGGCTTGGCGAGACACATTATATAATGACCACAACAACAGCGAATGCGGTTGGCGTGTTCAGGCATCTTGAATTCTGCCGCCAATGCTTATGGCCTGAACTTGATGTTCAATTGATTTCGGTAACCGAACAATATGCCCAATATGCGGTTGCTGGCCCGAATTCCCGCCGCCTTTTGGAAAAGCTGATTGATTCAGGTGAAGATATCTCGAACGAAGCCTTTCCCTTTATGGCTTGCGGCGAGATCAGCATTTGCAGCGGTGTTAAAGCGCGGCTTTTCCGCATTTCCTTTTCTGGCGAGCTTGCTTTTGAAATTGCCGTTCCATCACGTTACGGCGATGCAATGATCCGCGCACTTATGGCGGCTGGCGAGGAATTTGGCGCAACGCCCTATGGCACCGAGGCGCTTGGCGTTATGCGGATTGAAAAGGGCCATGTTGCTGGCAATGAATTAAACGGGCAGACAACGGCACGCCAGATGGGGCTTGGCCGGATGGTTTCACAAAGTAAAGATTCAATTGGCCTTGTACTGAGCCGCCGCCCTGAATTGGTTCGTGATGATGATTATGAATTGATTGGCCTAAAACCGGTAAATTCCGATCAGCCCTTGATTGCCGGTTCGCATTTTATCGCTATTGGCGCCAGCCCCGTTGCGGAAAATGACGAAGGCTGGGTAACCTCAATTGCCTATTCGCCGCATTTAAAAAGCGCTATCGGACTTGGCTATATCCGGCGCGGCAACAACCGTCATGGTGATATTGTACGGGCGGTTAATCTGCTTGGCGGTCAGGATATCAAGGTCGAATTATGCAGCCCGCATTTTATTGATCCGGAAGGGACGCGGCTTCATGGCTAAATCTGCACCTGCTTCGAAAACGCCGCCAAGCTTGACCGCGCAAAGCCCGCTTGGTGGCTATAATGCGGCCGTGAATGGCACTAGCCTTATGGAAGTCACTCGCCTGTCAATGGTGTCGGTTGCCCCGCTTGCCGGCAGCCAAACAGCTTTTCAAACTGCCATCGCCAAATTATTCAAGACCGGCAAGACCGACAGCCCGAAACCAAGTGCAACTGTAGCACTTGACGGGTCTGGCAAGCGGCTCTGCATATTGATGCCGACCGCGCAGAACCAATGGTTTTTATGTTTTGATGATGATGGTGCCAATCCGGTTGACGCGGCAAAGGCGTTGCTTGGCAAAAGCCTGTCGAAACAAATTGCAATGACCGATCAATCCGATTCATGGGTTGTTCTGGCACTGTCCGGCCCGCAAAGCAGGCAGACATTGGAGCGGATTTGCCCCATTGATTGCAGCGCATCAGCCATGCCCGTTGGTACCACTGCACGCACAATCATGGAACACCTTGGCGCCATCATCACCCGCCGCCCCGATGGCGATGATGGTGAACCTTGTTTCTGGCTGTTATCAGCCCGATCTTCGGCAACCAGCTTTTTGCACGCCATCACCGGATCACCGCCATTTCGTGACTAAATCAGACAGCTTGATTTTTTTAAGTAGAAAACCCCGCTTTCCTTTTGCATCATCGGATTAGCTGGGCTATCACCTGAGACAGACCAGTCATGCGGGCGTGATGGAATGGTAGACATAACGGACTTAAAATCCGTGGGCCCTAGGCCGTGGGAGTTCGAGTCTCCCCGCCCGCACCATCTTTAGTGTTCCAATTGAACTACTCAATTGATTTG
>Ga0115572_10001074_pt1 | contig 22500 bp, 10 predicted proteins | sample COGITO_mtgs_1206_FD_88681 | JGI IMG/M metagenome (GOLD analysis project Ga0115572, IMG submission 88681) | Pelagic marine microbial communities from North Sea - COGITO_mtgs_120607 | ecosystem: Environmental > Aquatic > Marine > Epipelagic | place: Germany:Helgoland, sampling site Kabeltonne... | reverse complement strand
TCCGAAGGTGTTGTATTCATAGACTCATAGGTCACATCATAATCAGGCTCATTGGTTGGTGAAATAGCTGTGACACTAATGCCGTAGCGCGATTGCATTCCATTTATAATAGCAACCAAAAATTCGCTGTATTCATCCTCTCCGCCAGCAATTAGAGTACCACCATTGTTGTGTGATCCATTGGTTTTTAACCATGCTGGTGCACTATTGCAATTTCCAATGACATGGTCAAATCCGTTTGTACTTAAATTAAAAGCATTATTAAGCGCTTCACCAATATATTTTGTTGCGTTTACACTGGAATTACTATCGTATCGAGTCCAATTCAAAGCCGAAGAATTTAAAACAAAGGCGTTGTTGTTATCGTTTGGGTCTTCTAAATCATGATACACAAAAAATCGAATCATGTTCGCTTCTAAATTCTGAAATGCATGGGCTTCAATTTGTTCACGCATACTATCCTCTAAGGCATATAAATGCTCTGTTCTTCGCTTTATACCTGCACCAAAACCATCAACTGTTTGATAGGTCATAGCAGGGTTTAATGAGATCGTATGACCCGCAACAACATCAACTTCATCTAAATAATAAGTTATTCCTGATGACATATACCAAAAGCTCAAGCGATTTAAGTTTGCAGAATCCGCTACGGTAAAACTGTGGGTATATTGCTGCCACTGTTGAGTAAGGGTTTGGTTAACTCCTTGATAGCTCCCAGCAACTTCGGATTGAAAGACCACTTTGAGTGTGGCAGAAGCCGAATTTGCTTTAGCCCAAAAACGAACTGTATAAGTCTCATTAGCTTCCACTTGGAATAAATAATCGCTATGTGTTTTTACATGCCATCCATTTGTTCCCAAGGCTATGATTTCACTTTTTTGAGCTTTTGTACTTCCTGTAATTAAATTTTCCGTTTCAATCGAATAGTTTGCTTGACCTCCATTCGTTTGAAGATTAGACCAAGAACTAAAATTATTGGTTTGAGGGTCTATGGATTCCAAAGCAGCATTGGCGATGGGTAATTGATTTTGGGCATTCGTAAAGAATGCCCAAAATATATAAATAACTAAAGAAATTTTATTCAACTGAAAAAAATATTTAATCTAATTAATCAATCAATTCATTGGTATTAATTTCTGTAAGTGGTAGAGGTAAGTACATCACTTGAGCAGGATCGCTACTTAAAGTCAAATCTAAGCTGTTGAAGTTTAAGTTTGAGTTAGTATTGTGTGGAGTAATTATATTGTTTAAAAAATAATCAAATCCTCTACGGCGGTTGTTATGTGCGTCTTCGCCTTCACCAATAAGTTCGTATCGGTATTCTTTCATTATTTGATGACGGAAATCAGTTTGACTTGCACCAGCATAAGCAGTATTATCAACTCCAGCTCTATTTAAGACTTCAGTCACATAACCAAGCTGCTCTCCATTTTGAAGTTCATTTGAGATTTCTGAAAGCATTAATAATAATTCAGCATATCTATAAACAATAAGATTCTTATCATCATACTGATTACTGTGCGTCACGTCTTTAACAGCAAACTTAAAAAGGAATGGATGTGAATTTCTAAAATTCCCTCTAGATCTTGAAGGATATACTTTTGAAATACTGCCAAACCAATTATTATTTGGATTATTGTTAGTGTACTCACTAATATAAGTACCTGCTAGTCTAGAATCTCCTGGGTAGGTTGCTGCATGATCATCATATATGTCTGCATTTACAGTAAACCATCCGAAACTCTGAGCGGCTTTATAATTATTTGGTGTATAATTTCTTCCCATTTGAGAGTTGGAAGCTACCTGACTAACTTGCAATTCAAAGATCGACTCGGAACTATTTTCAGCTTCAACAGTAAATAATGATGAATAATCTGGCACAAGAGAGTACTGTCCGTAAACCTGTATGGCATGATCGTATGCCATTTGCCAAAAATTTAACTCTGAAGACATGCTATCTGGTACTAACTGTGGATTGGTCGCAAGTGTCATATATACCTTAGCTAGAAGCATATGTGCAGCATAATCTTGAACATAGCCAAAACCGGTAGCACCATTCATGTTATTGGCGGCAAATTCAGCATCCGTTATTATTTGAGCATAAACTTCTTTGGCGGTTGACAGCCCAATCATGAAGTTTTCTGAAGAAGGAAGTTCTGTCCAAAGTGGAACATCACCAAACAAGCGAACTAATGAAAAATAGGACCATGCACGAACAAAATGGGCTTGCCCCGAAACATCATTAAAAAGCAATTCATCACCAGAAGCAGTCGAAGGGTCGAATACAGGAACATTTGAAATTGCAGCATTCGCTCTTGAGATTCCAGTGTACAAACCAGCCCACAGAGCGGCAACATCCGCTTCATTTGGTCTTGGCTTCAAAGAAAATAAATTTTGGTTATTAGGGTTGTTTATATTCCCTCCTTGCTTTCTGGTATTAAAAAAACCAGAATATCCATTGATAACAAAAAGTCTTCTTTCTTGAGCATTATAAGTTGTTAATGCTGCATAAATTCCATCAAGTGTAGAGACAACAATTTCAGGGTCACTATAAACACTATCATCCAAAAATGGAGGGTCTTCATCTAAATCACAAGAGGAAAAAATAGCGAGGGCAAATAAAAATAATATTTTTAAATCTTTCATAATTGTATATTTTAAAAGTTAATATTTACACCAAAAGAAATATTTCTGGCATCTGGTGATCCGTTCCAATCGACTCCATTTCTCAAACCATCGTACGAGAAACTTGAAATTTCTGGGTTATACCCACTATAGTTAGTCCAAACATGTAAATTCTGAGCTGTTATAAAAATGTTGAAGCGTTCAAATAATTTATTGTTTTCAACAGGTAAATCATATCCAATTGTGACATTGTTTAGACGAAGAAAACTTCCGTCTTCAATAATACGATCAGTAATGGCCGTATCTCCAACAGTATTATAACCAATTCGTGGATGCGTGTTTAATGGTGCATCTGGACGCCATGCGTTGTAATAGGCATCCTTTGTTATGTTTTGAAATTGACCAGGAGCATTACCAATCGTTAGTAAATTTCCATTTGCAATATCATTTCCACTTACACCATTTAGTAGAACGCTAGCGTTGAACCTCTTATATCTAAAGTTTAAATTTATTCCATAGATAAAGTCTGGATTTGGATTCCCTATAAAAGTACGATCTAAATCATTAATTTCACCATCTTCATTTTGATCAACAATTCTTACATCACCGGGGACGGCATCACTAGGGATATCTGTATCATCTGTTTGATAAATTCCATCGGTTTCAAATCCATAAAACAAGCTTGATTCCTCACCTTCTACAAATACATTTGCTGGAGATTGGAAAATTTGTCCACGGCTGATATTATTTCCAAAAAAGAAAGAACGCTGTTCTGCTACACCATTAATGTAAAAGTCATCTGCTGGAACACCAAGAGATTCAATTTTTGTTCGATTGAATGCTATATTACCGCCAATAGATAATTCCATATTATCATTGGAAATAACATCAAAGTTTAGGCCTAATTCTAATCCTTTATTAGAAATATTTCCCTTATTAATCAATATATTACTGTATCCTGAAGATGTTGGGATAGGAATGTTTTGAAGAAGATCTTTAGTTGTTTTATCATATATATCAATAGTTCCTGAAATTCGTTCATCCAAAACTGAAAAGTCTAATCCAAAGTTAAGTTGTTCTGTTGTTTCCCATTTTAAATCAGGATTTGCTATATTATTTAATAACACAGGAATGGATATACCATTTGTTGGAGTCCCATATTGTACGTCAGAACTTATTCCGTAGTTAGAAATTGTTCCATAAGGGCGAATACCGTGATTACCAATTTGACCCCAACCAGCTCTCAACTTTAGGCTGTTAACAAAATCTGAATTTTGAAGGAAAGATTCATTGCTAACATTCCATGCTAGAGCAAATGAGGGGAAGAAACTATAGCGATTATCTCTAGAAAATTTGGAAACCCCATCGCGTCTAAAAGACGCTGTAAGCACATAACGATTCGCATAAGAATAATTTAATCGTCCTAAATAAGAGAATACTTGTTGCTTCGAATCAAGGTATGTAAGAGGAGTCGTTATGACCGATCCAATATAGGGTTGTTCCGTGGTTAATGTTGTTGTAAAAAAGTCTTCAACAGCATAAACGCTATTTTGAATATCTCTTACATCATATGTAACACCCACGGTTGCATTAATTCTATGTTTTCTGTTAAATGTCCGATTGTATCTTAATAAGTTATTGACTTGGAATGTTGTTGCATCCAATCCAGAGAGTTGGAGTGCACCGTTGGCATTATTCCCCTGGAAAGTTGTTTTACCATAAAAACGTCTTCTATCTTTGGTTCTTACATTTCCTCCTGTTCTGAACTGATAGCTCAATCCTTTAACTGGAAGTTTATACGTTAATGCGATTGAACCTATAAAACGTTTTTCCTTAGAAATATCAGAAAAATCATTAATCCAAGAATAAGGATTTGATGTTCCTAAATCCTCGACAAAGTCATCTACACCAGATGAAATTAAGGGTCTAAAAACTATGGCACTACGCACAAAGCTCTGATTAGAACTTCCTATTAAATCTCCTGATTCAGCGAAATCTGTTTCTGTAAAAAATGCAGTTGCTCTCGCTTGTAGTTTTAAATTTTTGTTTAAATCTTGGTTTAAGTTAATTCTTAAATCTCCTGATTTTACACTTGAATTTGTAACAATACCACGTTCATCAGAAATACCACCTGAAATATAATAATTACCGTTATCGCTACCTCCGGATGCCGAAACACCAAATCTATTACTTGTTGACTCCTGGTAAACGATGTCCTGCCAGTCGTATGACTCTAAAGGAGTTTCTCCAACGGTCGTAGTGTTGGTTAATATTGGATCTGTATTATTATTTCCAGATCCTGTTGTAGTATATTGTACTGGAAATACTTGATTTGCGTCAATAAAGTAAGGTACTCTGTCCTCAATTTCAGGGTTTGTATCACTGTTTGCATTATTAACTGGCCAAGACTCATTTTGATACTGGGCATAACCAACGCCGTCTAACATGTCATATTTTTTTCGGATGCTACGGATTGATGTATTATAAAAGGTGTTAATTTTTACGTTACCTTTCTCTCCTTTTTTGGTTGTAATCAATACAACACCATTGGCACCCCGTGATCCATAAATAGCAGTTGCAGAAGCATCTTTTAAAATTTCAATACTTTCAATATCTCTTGGGTTGATTCCTGTTAATCCATTTTGAGCTTCTTGACCAGAATTTCCAACACCACCTGCTGGTAAAACATCTTCACCCGCTGATGCGATGATAATACCATCGACTACATAAAGCGGTTCATTGTTTCCTCTAAGACTATTTGAACCTCTAATTCTAACACTCACTCCAGAGCCCAAAGCGCTAGAGTTTTGCTGTACTTGAACCCCTGCTGCTCGACCTTGAAGTAGTTGGTCTATACCAGTAGTCTGATTTGCAATGTTGTCCTCTACTTTAACCGTACTTATAGATCCTGTTACGTCTTTCTTGAGAACCGATCCATAGCCAATAACAACCACCTCATCCAATTCGTCTGTATCAATTTCCATAGATAAATTTACAGTTGTCGTATCTGTAACATCGAACTCAATCGTTTGAAATCCAACATAAGAAAAAATTAGAATTTGTTTTGGATTGGATTGAATGCTGATGGTAAATTCACCATCAAAATTGGTGACAGCACCTAAATTATTGGTTCCTTTAACCTGAACTGTAACACCTGGAAGCGGTAGCCCTTGGTCATCATTAACCACCCCTGTGACTGTTTTTGATTGTGCAATAATTGCCAAAGGAAACAATAAAATTGCAATTAAAATTTTTAGTTTGTTTTTCATTTGTGATAAAAATTGGTTGGTAATTAATTGTTAGTTATATTTATTAATATATTAACCTTTTCCAAAACTACTTTAAAACATTCGTATGAATGTGGCACATTTGGAGAAAATTATATAATTTTTGAAGCATTAAAAGAAACACTTCTTTTAAAATCTTCAGTATATTATAAATTAGTTGATATTTACTACCCCTAGTCTTCCATTAATTTTTTACTAAATTATATCCGATGCGCAAAAATATTTTTATTAACTACGTTGTTTTTTTTATACTAAGTTTAAACTCTGTTTTTTCTCAAAGGGATTATGAAACCCTAAATTTTGAGTCTCTTGAGGGAGATATTGGAACAAGAGCCATTTCTTGTATTATTAAAGATCATAATGGAATCATTTGGATTGGTACCCAAGGCAGTGGATTAAGTTCGTTCAACGGATACGAATTTAAAAACTACAAACACAAATGGAATGATAATAATACAATTAACAACTCTGTTATTAATATCATTTTTTTAGATAACCAACAAAATATGTGGGTAGGTACTGAAGAAGGATTAAATCTCTACAATAGAGATTTGGATGAATTTTTTCATGTGCCTTTGAATGAACTTAACTCAAAAATTCAAGTTAAAGCAATTAATGAAACTGAAGACAACGCTTTATTAATTGGGACCCATGGTTTTGGTGTTTTCAAAGTTGACAAAGAAACTCTTTTGAGTTCAAATATCTCTACAAATGTATCAAACAATATAAATAGCTTTCAAATTAATAGCATCGAAAAAACTGAAAGGGGGAGTATATTGATAGGGTCTAATTCAGGGCTACTGAGATATAATTCATTGAATAACACTATTAATCATGCTAAGTTTTCAACCCTCACAGGTTCAGACATTATTGATACGTCTATTAAAACAATTCTAACAAAAAATGATGGAAGTATTTGGCTTGGAACTGTCTCTGATGGACTCATTGAAATTCTAACCACGCCTACAAATTACTATGAATTTAAATTTCACCCAATAACCAATAAAAGAATTTTGGCATTAGAAACTGATCGTAAAGGTGCTATTTTTTGCGGAACTGAAAACGATGGTCTTTTTATTTTAGGTAATGACAAAAAACTTAATTCATTAAAGTATAATAAATCTAAACCCAAAGGAATTAAATCAAACTCTATTTGGTCTGTGTTTATTGATGAAAACGATCGAATATGGCTTGGGTATTTTAATCAGGGAATAGACATCTATGATAAGGTAAAAGAGCGCTTTAAATCGATCGAGAGTATTCCAAACAAAGACCAATCACTTTACTCCAAATCTGTTACTGCAATTACTCAGGATAATCAAGATCGTTTATGGATTGGAATTGCTGATGGTGGCATAGATGTCTATAATTCAAAGACTCAAGAATTCATACATCTCATCGATGAAAATAACCCTATTGCAACAGGTTTAACGAGTAGCGATGTTATTACTGTTTTTATTGACAAGAAGCAAAATGTGTGGGTAGGAACTTGGAATTCTGGCATTTTCTTATTGGAAAAAGGAAAAAAAAGGTTTAAAAATATACAGGTTAAAAATAGCAACGATGTTTTTAAATCCAACAGAATTATGAGTTTTGCGGAAGATTCTAAGGGAACTATTTGGATTGGAAGTTTTTTGAGTGGCTTATATTCATACAATCCTGATACTAGGAACTTTACCCATCATCAAGAAACAGCACTTAAAGAACAGTATATTGATTCTAAAAACATCCGAAAAGTTTTAGTAGATCACGATGATAACATTTGGCTTGGTACAAGAACAGGCTTATTTAAAGTGTCTGACATTAAAACAAACCCGAAAGTTGAATCTTATAATGCCCTTATCAACAAAGATTTAAATACATCCACTAAATTCAATTTAATAACAACACTATTTGAAGATACAAACAAAAATATTTGGATTGGAACCGACGGCTATGGACTTTGTCAATTAAACATAAAAAACAACACTACAAAATGGTACAATACTTCTGATAACTTTATTCATCAATCTATTACCTCTATTGTTGAAACGAAGCCTGGAATTTTTTGGTTCACTGGAAATAATGGAATGACAAAATTCAATATCACAAAAAATAGTTTTACAAATTACAATACTCAAGATGGAATATTAGCTAATAATTTTAATAAGAATTCAGTCCATCTTTCAAAAGACGGAATGCTTTATTTTGGCTGCCATAAAGGAGTTAATTATTTTGATCCTTCTGAAATTACAACGAATTTCGATATTCCAAAGGTTTATATTTCAGATTTTAAGCTTTCAAACAAAAGTGTAAAACCAGGCAAAGAAAATTCTCCTCTAAAAAAAGTTATTGGAGAGACTACCAATCTTGAATTAAAACATAATCAAAGTTTTTTTACTATAGATTATTTTGGACTAAGTTACACACGTTCAAAAAATTTAGAATACGCCTACTATCTTGAAGGCGTGGAGTCTGACTGGAATTATGTTGGAAAAATACGAAATGCCACTTATACAAATATCCCTCCTGGAACGTATAATTTCAAAGTAAAATCTTCAAATTCAGATGGGATTTGGAGCAATAAACCCACTTCATTAGAAATAAAAATTCTACCACCATGGTGGAAAACCAATCTTGCTTCTTTTGTGTTTTTGATTGTTTTTTTAATTATTGTTTACAATGTTTACAGATTTATTAATATTCGTGTCAAAGAACGACTTGAAATAAAAACAGAAAGAGAGGAACGAAAACAGCTCGAAGGGCTTAACGCAAAAAAAATACAATTCTTTACTAATATTTCTCACGAATTCAGAACCCCTCTTACGCTTATATTAAATCCTTTGGAGGATATTATTAGTAATGACAATTTAGATCTTCCTGAAAGTATCAAAGAAAAGCATAAAATCATATATAAAAACTCAAAACGACTTTCGCGATTAATAAACGAGTTGATGGATTTTAGGAAATTGCAGTTTAATAAAATGGAGGTTAATGTTTCCAAATTTGATTTGATTCCTTTTGTTCAAGAAGTTGCAAGTCATTTTGAGGAAGAAGCAGTACAAAGAAACATTGATCTAGAAGTTGAAAGAAAAGCAAACGAACTTGATATTTGGGCAGATCCATCGATGTTAGAAAAAATCATTTTCAACTTATTATCCAACGCATTTAAAGCCACAAAAGAGGGAGGCAAGGTTACTTTAAGAATACATGAAACAAAAAAAGAAATGTATTTTCCGCTTATTCAAGACAAAAAACAAACCCCAGGAATTTGCATTTCTATTGCCGATAGTGGTATTGGAATAAAAACTAAGGAATTGGATAAAATATTTTCTCGATTTTATCAAGTAAAGGAACTGGATAAACAATATTACGGAGGAACAGGAATCGGACTGGAAGTTGTAAAAAGTTTTGTTGACTTACACAAAGGAATAATTGATGTAAAAAGCCAAGACAATATTGGCACCCAGTTTAAACTCTATTTTCCAAAAGGAAATGAACATTTCAACAAAAATTTATCAACTCAAAATTTGAATTCAAACCACTCAAATTTTGAACAAATAAATGATGGTTTAGATCAAATCGATTCAATAGAAACTAAAAAACCTGAAGCGAAAAAGACAGTTCTTATTGTTGAAGACAACCTTGAACTTAAAAATTACTTGAAAAACGAACTCAAAGAAACCTACAAAATTAAAACCGCAGAAAATGGGCAAGAAGGTTTAGATATAGCACTAAAGTTTATGCCAGACATCATCGTTACAGATATTATGATGCCTATTATGGATGGTTTTGAATTTTGTAAAAGAGTTAAAAATGATATTAAAATTAGTCATATACCCCTCTTAATGATGACTGCAAAAGGGATGCAAATTGACAAAATAAAAGGAATTGACTCTGGAGCCGATGCTTACGTAACAAAACCATTTAATATGGGTGTAATGAAATCACATATAAAACAACTCATAACAAGTCGTCAAATTCTATTTGAAAAATATTTTAACGGAATTCAAAATGAAGATTTATCGAAATTCTCTTCTTTAGACAAAGAATTTATTACCACTATTTTAGACTACGTTCACAACAATATTAGTAATTCAAGCTTAGGCGTTGAACATCTAGCAGATGAGCTGTTTCTTAGCAGAAGTAAACTTTACAGAAAAATAAAGGCTTTGACAGGGGATACTGCGACTGAGTTTATTAGAAAAATTAGGTTAGAAAAAGCTAAAGAATTATTAGAGAAAACAGATTTGACAGTTAGCGAAATTGGCTATAAAGTTGGATTTTCTTCACCATCTTATTTTACAAAATGTTTCAAAAATCATTTTGGTAAAATCCCAAAAGAAATAAGGTTTCAAAAAATAGACTAATTTTTTACAAATTTCTTTGCTAAAGTTGTTCCGTTTTCAAATTTAACTTTTACTATATATACTCCTTTAGACAGATTACTAACATCCGCTGAATGTGTTTGTTTTTGAGCTAAAATTAAATGCCCTAAAATGTCATAAATTTTAACCCATAATATTTTATGATTCGTATTTAAATATAAATTTTCTTTAACTGGGTTTGGAGAAATTCTGAACTCTAAATCTAATGGGGTTGAATGCACTCCAAGTGTGTAATCTTCTACTAACACATCAAATGCATCTAAAAAATAGGTTCCAACCTCTTCGCCCATTAAAACTTGAGCTTGTACACTAGTTGTATTTTGAGGCACTATATATTCAAATGAATAATAATTATACGTAGTTGACAAAGAAAAAGCTGAGGAAGCAGTGTAATCGGAATTCGTCATGCTATTGTTATCCTCAGATTTGATTCTAAGTTTAAATGATGTTCCTGAGGTTGGAGATTTTGCATAGCAGCCTATTGTGATTTTTTTGTTTGTTAAATCTTGTTGATATTCAATGTTACTCAAAAGCACTTTATTATAAGTATCAGAACCTGAAACTTCAATTCTGGCAGCAAAATTTCCATTAAAAACAGAGGTTGAAGTTTCTGAAATAGTGGCTGAAGCAGCTCCTAGTGTAATGAAGTTCCAATTTGATGTAATACCACATTCAAAATCAGGATTTAAAATAATTTGTCCCGAGGTCGGACCATAGCATTCTGGCCATGTACCATCCGCTAAAAGTGCTTCTTTTACGTCTTCAACCCAAACTCCGGAAACAGCATTAGAGGTGGTCGGATTATCCGTCCGTAAATGGATGGTTTTATTAGATTTATTACCACTACACCATGCAGAAAACGAAAATCCTCGATTGATTGCTTGTTCGGCTATATATCGATGGTACTCTACCCTATCGGAATTAACAGGACCACCATTGTCCCCGTAAACTCCTGTTTGATAATTATATCCCCCTTCGTTATCAGCGCCGAACTCTCCAAGAGTTATAGGAATATTATTTGTCTCAGACCATGTTTTAACCGAATTAAAATGAGTATTCACCGTTGATTTATCGTTGGCTGTTCCCCAGTTAAAATCATTATTGTTAGATGAAGAAGAACTTGTAAAATTGAAAGGAATATAATAATGAAAAGAAGCTATTAGGTTTGAATCGCTACTTAATACCTCATCACCAATAGCAGTTGGTGCCTGATAAGAAATTGAAGTCCCACCTGTTATTATTATAGGACGGGTCGAATTACTGCCTCCTGTTGATCTTATGGCCTCAATAATCATTAAATTGATTTCATCCATTTCTTGAGCACTGACTTCAAAATAAGGTTCATTGACAACTTCAAAAATTAAAACTGAAGAATGATTTATAAAACGATTCGCAATTTGAATCCAGATGGATTTAAATTTCATTAAATCTGCTGCTCGTTTCGCAGATGTTGGATGCGAGTAATTTGTGCTTTCTAGATTAAAAGTTTCTAGAAATTCTGATTTCAACTCTGCACCATGAAAATCAATAATGGTATACAAGCCTTGATCTAGAGACCAATTCACAACCGTTTCAACACGATCCAAATAAGCATCAGTTACTAAATAATCAGTTATAGTTCCATTAAAATCACCAGCTGTATCAGCATCAGTTGACCATACATTTGTTGCTCCACTCGTTCGATCTCCAAAAAAATCGATAGGAATTCTAACATTGGAAAACCCTTCGTTGGCTACATCAATAAAATATTGTTCATAGACAACAGGAGCCCAATTCCCTTCAATAGGAGCTGTTAATGTATTACCCAAGTTAATCCCTCTCCCCATTTCCTGAACAATATCCCAGGAAGAAGTTTGTGCATTTACTAAAGAAATACTGAGCAAGCACAAAAATATTAAGAGTCTATTTTTTATCATAAAAACAAAGAGGAGACCATGGCCTCCTCTAAAATTATAGTTTAAAAAAGAAATTACTTCTTGAAACTTTCACGTTCTAAGTTAATAATTTTTTGAACCTCCTCTTTAGAGAAGACGGTCATTAATTTTTGACGTGTTTCTTTAGCAGCAGCTCTGTAAATTGCTTTTTTTTCATCTTCAGAAAGCCCCATCCCTTTAATTTTTTTAGCATTGGATGCATATTTATTATAAAGCGTTTGCTGTAAAAATTCTGCATTTGCGTCTGAAATATCCATTTGAGATGAAATTAGGGCAACCGCATTCTCTGAACGGTTGGCCGCAAATTTATTTTCTTGTGCCTCTGCAATAAAAGCAAACAAACATAAAACTGTTGTAATAATAATTTTTTTCATTTTCTAATTTTTTATTAATTTTTGTGTAATGGTGCCATCAGTAATAAAATACATTCCAGGATTTAAATTTGACACATCAACGGGTTTAGTAACATCCTTTATAGTCATGACGTTCTTTCCCATTACATCAAAAATATTTAATGAAGTTGTTATGGTAGGATCGTTAATATAAAGATAATCTTGGGTAGGGTTAGGATAAAACGAAAAAGAACGCTGATAGTCTGAAGTTGATAAATTTCCTGCAGCTACAGTATTTTCATATGTTCCAGTTGACAATTTAAGTTGATCTAACTCAAAGTATGAACCAGATCCAATAACTGAATTTATTTGTATATGGTTAATTTCTCCATATCCACTAAAATCATGAGTTCCGGTAACAGAAGCTGCTGTCCATGTAAAACCAGCTGCTCCGTTAGTTGGGTTGTCTGTCCAAATTGCATAGGTCCCATCCACAAAGTTAAGTGTCAGACCAATATTAACATCCGCTGAGTACTCAATTGAGCCAGGACCAAAATGTCCGCCATTTTTAAAGACACCATTTCCACCATTGTATAATTGCGTATTTACTTGAGCTTTACCAGTATTCCCTTGAGACCCTTCGCCAATCTTGAAGTTAGCTACAACTTCGTTGTTTGAATTCCTCATTCTAATTTGAAAAATCGATCCGGATCCAGTGGCTATATTCCAACTCTTGAGTGCCATAGAAAAGTGTAATTCAGATCCTGTGAAGTTAAGTCCATCCAAATAAAGTGCTGAGTAAGCATTAGGACTGCCATTTTCATTCGTATCAGGAACAACATCAAATGTGATAGTGCTATCTTGGTCATCTCCTGTAAGGTCTGTTGATTCAGATGTGAGATAATTTAATGTCGTATTGGTAACAGTTAAGGAAGAATCAATTTCTGATACTTCAACATTGTTATTTAATTCCCAAACTGCCAAGACATTTTCTTGAGCTGTTAATTGTACTGTAATTAAAGTTAATAATAAAAAGTAAAAATTTCTCATATGATTATATATTTATTGATTGTTAATGTTGTATTGATTTTTAATTGTTGACTGACCATCTAAAAGACCAAGAGAAACCAGAAAACGGTCAATTTCGTCTGTAGTTTCTACAAAATATTTTATCGGGGGTTTTGCAAAAAATGCATGCCCTTGATCTTGATACAAAACCACATCACAACGATTATCAAAAGATTCCATTATCGATTGGTATTTTTTAACGGTTGGAACAGGTAAAATTCTGTCCTCAGTGCCAACTAGTATCAGTGTTGGTGGCGCATTTTTTGAAATATTTTGAATTGGAGATATTAATTTGAAATCTTTTCCAAAACGCTTGTGTGCATAATGGTCTGGACCTAAATCCAACACAGGATTCAATAGTACCAACGCGTTGGGTTTTGAACTAACAGTTAAATCTTCGGCGGAATTATCCCACATTTTTAACAATCCACAACTTGCTGCCAAGTGACCTCCTGCAGAACCACCGCCTGCGGTTATGGTGTTTGGATTAATCTTAAATTTATGAGCGTTTGCCCTAACATATCGTATAGCAGATTTAGCATCCTCAACGGCATCGTAAGGAGTCGTGCCATGTGTGTTTTTTAAACGATATTCTGCCGAAATGGCCACCATACCTCTAGATGCAAAATACATAGATTGGCGTTTGAATGCCTTGTGACTGCCATTGTTCCAACCACCGCCATGAAAGAAAATAATGGCATTGTGCATTGTCTGCGTATCGAAGTTTGTGGGGTTATAAACATGAAGTTTTAAAGTTATACCATCCAATGTTTTGTAAACAACAGCATTAGAATCTATAATTTCTGGACTTGCATGAGCTACCCCAGAAAGAAATAAAATTGATGAAAAGATTATTTTTAAAACGTTCATACCTCAAATTTATATCTAAGAAAACGTTGTAGCTAAAACATTTGAAGCAAATAATGTTATAAATGGTGCAAATTATCTTTTTGGACTGCTTTAAAGATATCTTATCGCTGATTCAAATTTTCTTCATTATAAACACGCTCAATGACGACGTCTGTCATTTGACGCATTTCATCCAAACTCATATCATCTTTATATTCAACTTGAAGCGCTTTTAATTTTTTCTTCAACTGCTTAATTAGTTTTTTATACTTAGGATTAGCATATAAATTATTCATTTCATTAGGGTCGCTATTTAAGTCGTATAATTCCCACTCATCCATAGAATAATAAAAATGAATCAGTTTAAAGCGATTGGTACGAATGCCGTAATGAGGTTGAACCATATGCCATTTTGGATACTCGTAATAATGATAATACACCGCATCTCGAATGTCTGAAGAATCTAAACTTAATTGTGTAACAAAACTTGTTCCTTGCATATCTTCAGGGATAGAAATTCCAGCCAACTCCAACATGGTTGGTGCAAAATCAATATTTAAGAGTAAATTTGAATTCGTTGTTTTTGGTTGGATTAATTTCGGGTAGCTAATCATAAAAGGCATGCGAAAAGATTCCTCATACATCCAACGCTTGTCAAACCATCCGTGTTCGCCTAAGTAAAATCCTTGATCAGAGGTATAAATAATGATGGTATTTTCGGCCAATCCACTGGCTTCCAAATAATCGAGCATTTGCCCTACCGCCTTATCTACTCCAGCTACACAACGCAAATAATCTTTTATATAGGTTTGATATTTCCAATTTTTTAGTGCTTTGCCTTGTAAGGTATCAGAGGGTGTCCAAAATTGTCCTTTATTACCATAGGCATAATAATCATTCAACTCTCGCTTGGTTAATCCATCTGGTGGTGCGATTTTTAAATCGCGCCGATTCATATGGTTTTCAATCTCCATCCATTGGTCTTTAGAAGCTTTTCTTCCTTCATAACTGTCATTAAAATTAGAAGGATGAGGAAAATCTCCATCCGTAAAAAGAGTTTTAAATTCTTCGGCAGGTTCCCAGGGTCGATGCGGCGCCTTAAACTGATACATCAGCATAAAGGGCTTATCCTTATCTCGACTTTTATCCAACCATTTTAGAGCATCATGTGCCACTTGAGCTGTAGAATGACGTTTGCGTTCTACAATAGTATCTCTGCTATTTTCCAAAAAAACAGGATTAAAATAAGTGCCTTGACCGCCCCAATTAATCATAACTTTGGAATAATCAAACCCTGTTGGATTTGTACCTAAATGCCACTTCCCTATCACTGCTGTTTGATATCCCGCCTTTTGAAAAAGTTTGGGAAAGGTCATCTGACTGCCATCAAAATCTCCACCTTTTTCATTTTTAAAAAATCCATTGACATGACTGTATTTGCCCGTTAAAATTGATGCTCTACTTGGGCCACAAATGGAATTGGTATTAAAGGTTCTTGTCATCAGCATACCATTGTCCGCAATGCGATCAATGTTTGGTGTTGGTGCCAATTCTGCCAGCCAGTCTTCGTATGCACTGACCGCGCTCACTGCATGGTCATCTGACATTATAAATACAATATTGGGCCGTTCTGCTTGTGTTATATTTTCTATAGATTGAGACTCAACTTGAGAGACACAAAACAATATAAATGTTAAAAAAAATATCTTTCTCATTGTCTATATTAATTAAATAATTTTTTAAATAGTTTTAATTTACGACTCATGGTATCCACTAGTGTATTGTATCGTTTCAATTCCGCTAGATTGACCGTTTCATCTGGGTCGATTGAGTGATCGTATAGCATACGCTGAATGCGATTTGATTTCAAAGTCCATTCAGTATAAAAATAGTTATCTTCAATAAGGGTCTCCCCTTTTTGCCAACGTGCAAGAGCGGTAGTCTTGTATATTTTATCTGGATTTTGCAGGCTTGAAACAAGTGAATTCCCTTGTAAATGCGAAGGTTTTTCGCCTTGCGTTACATTACAAAGCGTTGGATACAAGTCCACTAATTCTGCAATGGAGTTGGTTTTTCTATTTTTAGGAAATTCAGGAGCACTGATTATTAATGGAACTTGTAGAGCCACTTCAAAGTTACTGTGCTTTGCCCACAAACCGTGGTCAGATAAGCTCCATCCATGATCCCCCACTAGAACAATTACTGTATTCTCACGAAGTCCCAGTCCATCTAAAGCTTTGATTACGCGTCCAATTTGGGCATCAACAAAACTCACACTTGCATAATAACCATGAATCAGGGTTTTAGCTAAATGTTCGTCAATAGGGCCATTCTTTGGAATGTCTTTATAATGTCTCAACTCACCCCATTTGTGATTGGCGATTTTTGGTGCTGTTTCAGGAAACGTAGATTGTTTTGGTATTTGAATTGAATCTATATCATAGAGATCCCAATACTTTTTTGGAGCGGTAAAAGGTAAATGTGGTTTTACAAATCCAACCGCTAAGAAAAAAGGGGAATTATCCGATTTTAATTGCTTTAAATCTTCAATAGTTTTATCTGCAGTTTGAGCATCAAAATAAACCGAATCATCAACATCTAACATTTCATATGCAGCCGCTGGTTTTTTATTTATGTTTAAACTTCGGTTTTGGGGGTCTTGATAGTTTCTCCAACTCACATCTTCGGGGTACCATTCTTCATCCCATGTTTTAATGTCATTTTTTAGATGCGTTATTTTATTGTTACTGATAGTCTGGTAGCCTCTTTTATTAAAATAATCAACCATATGTTCGATATTTGATCCAGCCTCACTTACACTGGCGTAATACGTCAAAAACCTATCCGCAGTAGGTCTAATCCCCGATAACAAACTGGCGCGTGAGGCGCCACAAACTGGGACATTACAATAGGCACGATTGAAGGTCACACCCTCAGAAGCTAAAGCATCAATATTTGGGCTCTTGATATGGGACTGACCATATATATTTAACTCTGGTCTAAGGTCATCAACCATAATAAAAAGAACGTTTCTTGGAGGCTCTTGAATTTGTGCTGAACTTTCAACTATAAAAGTCAATATCAGAATGTATTTAAACCATTTATTCATCAACATTTAGTTTTTGATTCACTGTTAAAGTTGTTGCTTTCAAATCTATTTTATCAGACGAAGACCCAACCATTATTGAAAAATCTCCTGGTTCTACACAATAATTCATATTGATATCATAAAAGGCCAAGGTATTTTTATCAATTTCAAAAGATACTTTTTTAGATTCTCCTTTCTTAAGAAAAATACGTTTGTATCCTTTAAGTTCTTTCACAGGACGAGTAGCACTACTTATTTGATCTCTGATATACATTTGTACCACTTCGTCGCCATCAAAATCTCCTGTGTTTTTTACCTCAACTGAGACTGTGACAGTATCATTCGAACTTAAAACTGATTTTGATAATTGAGGCCTTGAATATTTAAAAGAGGTATAACTCAGTCCAAACCCAAACGGGTAAAGTGGTGTCTTTTTTTCAAAAGCATATTTATGAAAATACGCTGACGGTTTATGGTTATAAATCATTCTCAACTGTCCTACGTTACGGGCTATTGTAAGTGGCAGCTTACCACTTGGATTTACAGCTCCAAATACAATTTCTGCCACAGCTTGACCTCCCAAAGATCCAGGTTCCCATGCTTCTAAAATTGCAGGTATATTATCTTGTAACCACGGTTCTGAAATCGGTCTTCCATTAACTAAAACGATAATAACCGGAGTCCCGGTTGCTTCTATAGCCTTAACTAATTTTAGCTGCTTTCCTGGTAAATCCAAGGCAGCCCTTGCCATATTTTCTCCTGCGGTTTTATCTTTCCATCGATAACGCATGGAGTTGTCGCCAACAACAACAATAGCATAATCCGATTCTTTGGCTTTATTGGCAGCCTGGCTAATTGCCTGATCTTTAATTTTTCTAATATTTTCGCCAGAATCAAAGAATTCTACAGAATACCCTTTTTCAGTGGCAATGGTTTGGATTCCTTCAAAAATCGTTGTTACATTATCATCGGGTTGAACTGCATGCCAATCGCCTAAAATAGTCTGATTATTAGCATTGGGTCCTGTTACTAAAATACGTTTTGAACTTTTGGATTTAGGTAATGGTAAAATTCCATTATTCTTCAAAAGGACCACTCCTTTTCGAGCAGTTTCCAAAGCAATTTCTTGGTGTTCTGGAGTAAATATTTTTTCAGGAATTTTGTCTAAATCAACGATGCGATTTTCAAAAAGTCCGAGTTTAAATTTGGCGGTCAAAATTTTACTACAAGCATCATTAACACGATCTTCAGATAATTTACCTTCTTGAACAAGAGCGATAACAGCTTCGGGGAATTTTACGCCATGCATATGCATGTCCATACCAGCATCAACTGAAAGATAAGAAGCCTCTTTTAAGCTTCCTGCAACATGATGTAGAGTTTCAATGCGTTCAATATCCATCCAATCACTCACGAAAAATCCTTTAAAACCCCATTTATTTCTAAATAAATCGGTCATCAACCAAGAGCTCATGTGACATGGAATTCCATTGAGTTCGTTATGCGCAGCCATAATGGAGTAAACCCCAGCATCAATGGCTTGTTTGTAGGGTTTCAAATGAACTTCTTTTAAGGTACGCATAGAAACATCCATAGGAGCTGCATTCAGCCCATTAATAGATTCACCACCAGCAATCATATGCTTAGCACATGCAATAACTTTCTCTGCCCCAGTAAAATCATCCTGCTGAAACCCCCTTATCATAGCTGCCCCCAAGTTTCCAACCAATAAATGATCCTCGCCAAAGGTCTCACCCACTCTGCCCCAACGTGGATCGCGCAGCACATCTATGTTTGGTGTAAATGTCCAATGAGATCCTGTGGCACGCATTTCCTTGGCAGTTTGTTTTCCAATAACTTCCAGAAAATCATCAGACCAAGTTGAAGCCAAAGTTATTGGTGAAGGATATACAGTACTACCTGAAACCAATGCATTGCCATGTATCGCATCAATCCCAATAAGTACAGGAATCTTAAGTCTAGACTGCAAAGCAAGATCCTGTAATAAATTTGACTCCTCAGGGGTTAAAACATGTAAAAAAGATCCAATTTCTCCTCGACGAGTCATTTCGGCAACATCGTCACTAAAAAGTCCCTTATAAAATCCTTGGGCATCGTTTGAATGTAACTCTTCTTCTGTCAAATTTTTCTCTGCTTGTCGCATATGATCCAAACCAACAAATTGATTCATTTGATAAACTTTTTCTTCCAAGGTCATCCGCCCCATAAGATCCTCTACACGATCTTCTACATTGATGTTTGGATTTAAATAAAATGGAGTTTCATTTTGAGAGTTTCCTAGAAACATACTCAAGATGAAAACAATAGCGATGTTTGTGTTATAATTCTTATTCATTATTTATTAAGGCATTTTTTATGACATTATAAGCTGGTGTTGGATTATAATTTGTATCATAAATAGATTGAAAATAAATGGCTGGTTTTTTTAATCGTTCACCCATGTCCCATAGGTTTAAAGTGACTACGCCAGAGTTCACTTTAGATTGTAAGATATTAACTATTTTTTGATAGATAACAGCTTGCGTCTGAAATTCTTGAGCTAACTTTGATTTATCAGTAACTTTATAGTCAAGTTCAGTGACATGAAAATCCAAGTCATTAGCGTGAGCCCAGTCAATTAAATCTGATAAATCCTTTAGTGCTTCATCTGTTTTTTCAATAAAATCTCCCGTGGTTTTGCTTAGTTTTAAATGCCCCTGCCAACCAATTCCATCAACTCTCAGTCCTTTACTTCTTAGGTATAGAATGGTTTCTTTTAACTTATCCCACATAGGTTTTTGCATGCCCGCATTTTGATTGTAAACCAATTTAACATTGGGAGCATATTTGGTTGAAATTTCAAAGGCTTTGACAATATACTTCGGAAAGCCGTTCTCATCGAGTCCCATGGTCAGCCAAGGATTTTCCCAACGATTTGTTCCTGGTTTTGGACCAAACCAACTACCGTCTGGAAGAATCGTTTCATTAACCACATCCATATACTTTACAATGGGCTCTTCGTTATAACGTTTCGCAGAAGCAGTCATAAAGTCAATCATTACACCCTCCAATTCTTCTGCTGTTCTATGGTCCTCTTTGGCCCATCTTGAGGCTTGTGGACTGATTGGTCCATGAATTCGAACAGTAAGATTATTTGCTTTTGAAAACTCAAGAAATTCCTCTATTCGATCCCATTGCCAAACACCAGGCTTTGGATAAACTCGCTGCTGTTTAGCAGCATTTGCAGGCGTTAAGAATTTAAAATCTTTCAAAAAAAGTTCTTCTTTTTTACCCCCTAATTCATGATGATTTAGAGTCGCTCCTATATGTAATTTATTCTTAGAAACATTTACTAAATCTTTCATAGGAATATCACTTTGATTGTTGAAAAAATTTGCCGCTAATTTCTGAAATCGTTTTATTAGATTGGCCGAGTTTTCTTCATTAGCAAGGTTAACAGTCTCTTTTGGATCTTGTTGATAATCGTAGAGTTCTTCAGCAAAAATATCTTCTTCAAAAATAGGGTCTGTACTTTTCTTACCATTGAGCCACACAGTATAGCGGTAGCGGTCGGTTCTGAAGCTATACCCTGTTTTTTTAGCATTGGTCCATTGACTAACAGCATATGGTTTTATTGATGTTAATTCTCCTTTAATCAATGGCATTAAATTAGTTCCGTCTAATTTTTCTGGTATTTGCAAACCGGTTGCAGCGCAAAGGGTTGGAAAAATATCTAGAAATTCAGTTGGAGATTCTATTTCTACTTTTTTATGAATTCTAGGGTCATAAATAATGAGAGGTGAACGTGTAGCTTGTTCAAAGTTAGAATGCTTATTCCACATCCCATGATCGCCCAAATGCCAACCATGATCGCCCCAAATGACAACAATTGTATTTTGATCAAGTCCAGTTTCTTTTAGCTTATCTACAATTTTTCCAATTTGTGCATCAATAAAACTAGTACTAGCGTAGTACCCATGAATAAGATCTTTTTGGAATTCTTCGGATAGGATTACCCGATTATCGTTAGAGATTTTATAAGAGATTTCTGGAGTAATGTAGGATCTCAATTCTCCAGAACTATGATAGGCAATGCTTGGCCCATTTGATGAATTCTCTTGAAATTCTGCAATATTAAATTTTGAAGTATCGTACATGTCCCAATACTTTTTTGGTGCCGTAAATGGTAAATGAGGACGTTTAAATCCAACCGCCAAAAAGAAAGGCTCTGAAGAGTTTGTTTTAAATTCATCCAAATATTTATTGGCATATACAGCTAAAGCGCCATCCACATAAGCTTCATCAGGAGCATCACTCGATTCAAAAGGGGGTTTGTAGGTATCTCGAAGATATTTTCCTAAATTTTTCACTCCATTGGCTTTTGCTTCGTTTCTAAGTTGTTGGATGTGGGCTTTAATTTCTGGATCTTGATAAAATCCCATAGCTGGTGAACCGTAGTCACTGGGATACTCAAACTTGTGTTCAGGCATGTAAGGAACAGACCAAGACGGTTTATCTCGGGATTTATCAACACAACGCGGATCAAATATTTTACCGAGTCCAACGGTTTTGTAACCCTGATTTTTGAGATATTGTGGAATCGTTATAATATCCGGAACCATGTCTCGCATTTTTGTTTTTAAATCTCTAACTTTTGTGTAATCAGGACGTTTGCCAGTCATTAAACTAGCTCTTGATGGGCCACAAACAGCTTGTTGAGTGTGATTATTTAAAAAAACTGTAGCGTTTTCAGCCAGTAAATCAATATTTGGAGTGTTTGCTAAATCGTCTCCAAAAGCCCCAATAGTTGGTTTTAAATCATCCACAGCAATGAAAAGAATATTTGGGGATGCATTTGAAACTTGAGATAAAGCAATATTGCTAAAAAACAGGTAAAACAATATAAAATTGATTATTTTGATCATGATATAAATTTTGTTAACCAAATTT
>Ga0115572_10001066_pt1 | contig 22626 bp, 26 predicted proteins | sample COGITO_mtgs_1206_FD_88681 | JGI IMG/M metagenome (GOLD analysis project Ga0115572, IMG submission 88681) | Pelagic marine microbial communities from North Sea - COGITO_mtgs_120607 | ecosystem: Environmental > Aquatic > Marine > Epipelagic | place: Germany:Helgoland, sampling site Kabeltonne... | reverse complement strand
CCATCATTAAAGACACTATTTAACCATTCGGTATAAACGCTCTGCTCAACAAACTCATTGCCAGTAAACTCATTTGTATCCACATTGACTGAAGGCGTTTTTAAATTATGGCAAACAGCACACTGCTCAGACTTCTGAATAGCGGCCAATCCTTCAACCTCGTATTGCGTATTATTACGCATCGCATTAGTAATAGGATCATCGTAAGGACCATAAATTGTTAATGCTTTAGGACCGTCAGAATTAACAACGAAACCACCAGAAAATTTTGAATCAGGACTGCTCGTATCAATCTGATGACAAAGCGTGCAGCTAATGCCTTCTCTAGCGGTCATATCCTCTTCCGCCTCATCCATGCGATAGCAGCCATCAACAGATAAACAGGCATCTGTGTTCAGAGCCACTCCCGTATAATGAGCATGATTGTGTGCCATCGGTGAGTGGCAAGTCAGACACTTATCTTCAATAGTGCCGGCAATGTTAGGAAACTGCTTAACTTCATCTTGAACCACAGCTTGGAAATAAGGGTCGTCGAAAGCATGTGCCATAACAGTATGGCGCCAGCCAGCATAAGGACTAATATCTTCACCATCTGCTTGCTTAGGGAAACGTAGAACGCCACTTGAATCCGTTGCCGCAGAATGACAGTTTCCACATGAAGCAGCATTAGCAAAAACCCCTTTTTCGTCCCAATCAGGATGAAATTCAGCCATCAATTCAGGCGCGGGATAATCGATTTCGGGATCAGTTTCAGGATCGGTTTCAGGATCGGTTTCAGGATTAGATGCCGAAGAACTAGAACCATTGTCGCCGCAACCGACTAAAACAGTAACGGTTAACAACGAGAAACACGTAACAAGTAATAGAGATAATTTACGTAACATAACCGCCTCTTTATAGTTCTTTACTTAACAGTATACGTGTCAAATAAATTACTACAGATGACGCTCGTCAATATGTTTCAAATAGAAAAGGCTAAACGTCTGCGATTTCTTCAATCGCCTCAAGGTTTAATCGATAGATACGTTTCTCTATTTTTTCAACTTGTTTATTTTTGCGTAAATCACTCAAGCAGCGGCTAATTGTTTCTTCACTTGTTGCAAGAATAGAAGCCATATCTTGATTGCTAATCAGGCTAATCTGATAATCCTTCGATCTTTCTATCTGGTAATGCAGTAATAAAAAACGACAAAATCGCTGTTTAATAGGGCCTACCACCAGCTGGTTTAACCAATGCTCAGAATCCTCTAATTGTTTTTGCAGTTGGTCTTGCAGCGCCACATATAAACTAGGCTGCTCTTGTTCTATTTGGAAAATTGTATTAATTGGAATAATACAATAATCAACATCCGTAATGGCTTCAGCGGTTTGGCGATAACTTTGTTTGTGTAAGGCTTCTAAGCCAATACAATCCCCTGGCCCAAGAATGCGAATAATTCGCTGCTCACCATTTGAATTCAGCTGTATTAATTTGATAAAGCCATGACGCAGAGAAAATATATTGCCAGGTGCTTCGCCCTGCATATAAATAGTTGTTCTGGCTTTGCTAATACTATGATTAATCAATCCAATTCTTTGCGTGAAACCATTAAGATCCAAATCTGAAAACAACATACTTGGCCGTAAACTGCATTTTTCACAATCAACAGTGAATGACTTTTTTTTACTTAAACAAGCAACAGCTGAATCGGGGGAATGTCTTGAAATCATGCAAAACTCATAAAAATAGGCAAAGATGATCTTATACTATTTTTAGAAGCAAGCGCTACTGTTAAGCAATAAAGTTGAAAATTGCAGCTAACAGATAAATACAGTTAAAGAAAATATGAAGAGATATCGGCACTAACAAACTGATATAACGTTCGCGTATATAACCCAAAACGAGCGATGGTACGAATACAGCCATAGCCCAGACAGGCGGATGATGAATGAAGTGCAGTCCAACAAAAAGAATCGAAGTAATAATATTTGCATAGCTAATACCAAGGTTACGGACGGCTAAGCATGAGCGTTTTAACAGTGCCTCCTGAATAACACCTCGAAATAATAATTCCTCAACCAAAGGATAAAGCAGTAACAGATTAAGCAATACTAATGTATCTGCGGTAGCACTTTCCAAAAAAGTCGAAGGCAAAATGAAACTAAGCCCCAAGCCAACAAGTAAGCTCCCAAATAATATCGCAGCTAAATGCGTATCTTTAAACAACTCCCGTAAATGGTATTTTTTAAAGTGTTGTTCACTAGGAGAGTTCGGCTGCAAGTCTGTCATAGAAGTATTATCTGTATATTCCATCAAAGTTGTTTTGAAAGTCTAAAATATAAACCAATAAAAAAGGGCCGTCACCGGCCCTTTTTTGTTTCACACTTTTTTATTTCACACTATATCGTTTTTAAACGTTATTTTTTCTGCGACGCATAAACAAGCCCGCTAACGCAATAAACAACATTCCAGGCAAGATAGGATCAAACTTAGCATCCAATCTACCAGCTGAACAACCACTTGAAGAGCGAAGAGACGAAGCTGTTGTTTCTTCTGGTGAAGTATCAACTTCTGGAGCTTCCTCTGGTGCTTCAATAACCACAGGTTCATCAACTCGAACAGTAACCAATGCTGAGTTTGATACAATACCATCTACCGTTACCGTATAAGTGAAACGCTCAAAACCAAGGTAACCATCGCCAGGTACATAAACAATTTCATTATCCTCAACCGTCGCCGTACCATTCAAAGCAGCATTATCAATACTAACGACAACAGTAGCCGGTGTATCGTTATAAAGCTCATCATTAGTAAGCACATCCAGTGTTACTGAAGTATTTTCGAAAGTAATTGCTGAATCATTATTAGCCAAAGGCGTATCAGGAATTGGAGCTGCTTCAACTTCAATACTAATCGTGGCTTCGTTTGACTCCGCTCCATCAACAGTAACTGTATAAGTAATTACATCAGTTCCAGAAAAATCAGCATTCGCAGTATAATCAATGCCAAGTGCTGGATCGGCATTCACAGTCGCCGTACCACTGGTAGCACCTGTTACGATAGTTATCGTATCTGCTGTTGGTATTCCTGCTGCATCAAAAACCGTATTAGCAGCAACACCATCAATCAAATCATTATCTAAAACGTCAACAGTTATCGCAGCTGTTCCAATTGTTTCAGCATTGTCATTAATCGCAACAGGGGTTCCAGTTGCAGCCATATAACTAGCCAAGGTAGGAGCTTCATTACCAGGCGTTACCCACAAAGGATCTTCACTGCCTTCAACACTGCCAATAACACTCTCCACAGAGTTTGCAGTAACACGCAAAGTAATCGAATCAATTGTCAGATCACCATTTTCATCCAAAAGTTGATCACCGATGTAAATATATACATCAGTATTTAAACCCGACAAGTCATCACTAACAATGCTTTCATAACGCACAATATCTTCTTCAGCTTCGCCAGAAATAGTTAACCCAAGTGGCTTCGCTGCCCATTGAGCTAGCTGACTATCAGGAATAATGTCATAGTTTGGTGTAGTCGCAATATCACCATCTAATCCAGTACGACCCGCACGCCAATTATTACCATCCCAAATAGCAACAATAGAATCTGATTCGCCACCCACTTCATTCGTGTTGTATTCACCAATTACCATTGGAATTAATGAATCTGGTAGCTGATAACCGAACATATTTCCGGGAAAAGAAATACTTTCTGTTTCAGAAACATTATCGGCAACATTGAAGTAGTTAGTACTCATAGCACCAATCACACCGTCAACAATACTCAAACCGCTGTCGATATTTTGAGATTTTTCGACACCGTCAGCTGGAGATTGTGGTGCTAACATACCAGCTGCTGCATGATCTACAAAACCTGGATCAAAACGGGCACGAGAGCCATCGTCAAACATTTTTGGCGAAACTGTCATAAAGCGTAGAGGATTCCACACAGAAATATCTGGGGCACCTGTTTCACCGTCAAAGAACTCACGAGGCACTGCAGTTCGCATTTCAAAAGCAACTGAATGCTCTTCAAACGTCAATGGCACAAAGTCATCAGCCAAGCCTGTGCCCAGCTCAAATTTATAGCTCGCAATACGCTTATCAGTATTGTTAATCGTTTTTTGAATCACACGATAAATTCGCCCAATACCAAACTCATCACGAAACTGGGCAAGCGCAACACCATCATCAGTAGTTGGATCTTTCACGCCTTTATAACGAATATCTTTCACGCCAAGATTAAACGCCAAATCAACAGGCACATCACTTTCAGTTATTTCAAGGAAATAACGCTTAGAACTGCCTTCTTCGTCACTACATGTTTTTGGTATAAATGTTCCTGGGAATTCAGTACTTTCAATTTCACCAGAAGCCATGATGCAGTTGTTAACAGGAACATCCAAATCATCAGTAACAACCTGAATACCAGGAGCACGACCACTGTCGTTATCTAACTCCCAATAAACCGCTGCAACACTCGATTCTGCAACTGTTCCTTCAGCTCCTTCTGCCGAAGGATAAACATGACTTTTCGCCGTTGCACCAGACACTGCATCAGCGCCTAAGGTAACAATATTTGAAGGATCCCAACCCGTTAGTTGAGGTACAGACACATCTGCGTAAGTTGAAGGTGTAGGAACCGCATCCGCTGCGAGACCATTACTACTAATAAGACCTGCCCCTACTATTGTCATAATGGCTTTGCTTAAAACATTAAGTCGTGGCTTTAAATATCTCAATATAATTCCCCTATGAAATTTATAAATTCAAATATCAACAACTGACATTTTCTTACATATATTCAATAATACGTAACAAACATTTACACAGACATGATATCCATCAATTTCTAGCGGTCTTTTTGATAATTTTGTCTAAAGCGAACAATCTTGAGTCACGCGCAGGTGAATTGTAAAAAGGAATATCAAAAGTAAAAGGATATTAGGGAGTGATTAGCGCCATAAACCTATCAAAATAAACATAGGCTCAGACGCTAACACTGAGATATAGAAACGTGAAATATAAGCACTAATGTATCAACGCTTTTATGAGAGGTATTAGGTCAAAGTTTTATTAAATAAATCCAATGTACGCTGCCAAGCCAGTTCAGCATTCTTCTCATCATAGCGACTCGTTGAGTCGTTATGAAATCCATGATTAGATTTTTCGTACATAAACACCTGATATTCAACCTTGTTCGTTTTTAGGTCTTGTTCGTAATCAGGCCAAGTTTTATTTACCCGTGCATCAAGTTCAGCAAGCTGAATGAGCATTGGAGCTTTAATATTTTTACGAAGCTCTTTACTCGCAGGCGTACCATAAAAAGGAACACCCGCAGCCAATAAGTCGCTATCGATAGCTGCAAGGTAATTAACAATATAACCACCAAAACAAAAGCCTACCGCCCCCAACTTTCCATTACTTAATGAATGAGATTTCAAATAGCGCGCAGCAGCAACAAAATCATTTTGAATTTTTCCCTTATCCAAATTTTGTTGCAAAGCTCTACCTTCATCATCATTACCTGGATAACCACCCACAGGAAAAAGTGCATCCGGCGCGAAGGCTAAAAATCCCGCTTTTGCTAAGCGACGTGCGACATCTTTGATATACGGATTTAAGCCTCGGTTTTCATGAACCACTAGAACGGCAGGGTAACTTTCTTTACCCGTAGCAGGCTTAACCAAATAACCCTTACCTTTACCATGGCCTTCTGGAGAATCAAACTCTTCATAAGTAGCAATAATATCATCATCGTTAAATGACACTTGCTCGGCCATTGCGTAGTTCGGTAATAATGCAGAAGTTAGCACCGCCATAGAATAGCCAGCAGCGGCTAAGGTACCCAATTTACTCATAAAGGTACGTCGGTCCATTCCGCCATGAGCGTATTCGTCGTACCAATCAAATGCTTCTTGAGGAATGTGGACAGTGCTATTTTTTTCATTAATGCTATTCATCATAATCCCTACCATGTTCTGTAATTGAGTCTGATTTTTATTAATATTAAAAACATAGCAAAAACATGTAGATACTACCAGAACAGGTTTCACTACTTTAGCGTCATCAATCCGGATACAATATGCATCTAGGTAGAGACTAAAACCTATGATTTACACTTTTAGTTCTTATAAAGTTTTGGTGAATAATGATCCGCTCTCTTACTCCTATTGCCGCCTTATTAATCTCAGATGCTTTTGTTCTTTTAGGCCATGGGCTGTTACTAACATTACTTCCTATCTCGGCAAGCCTGTTAGGATTTTCTGATTTTCAAGTAAGCTTAACCGCCTCAAGCTACTTTATAGGGTTTGTATTCGGCTGCCTGATGACACCTGTTGTATTAAAGCGTGTTGGGCACATCCGAACGTTTGCGGTACTTGCTTCTGCCTATACCACCGTAATATTACTATTTGTTTGGAGCCAAAGCTTTATTGGTTGGATGCTGCTGCGTTTCATGATTGGTGCCATGATTGCCGGAATTTATATGATTATTGAAAGCTGGCTAAACGAGCGCGCTGACTCTAGTAACCGCGGCTCAATCTTATCGTTTTATTCAATGCTAAATCTCGCAATGATTACCCTTGCTCAGCAGCTTCTAAATTTAGGTAACGTTGAACCTGTAATGCTATTTACCGTAGCATGTATTTTCTTATCACTTTCAATTATCCCTGTATCAATGACATTATCACTAGCACCGACTCCCATAAATAAAGTAAGCGTTGATTTCAAAAAAGTGTGGAGACACTCCCATATCGGCATAATCGGCTCTATTTTCACCGGCCTCATTACCGGCTCGTTTTGGGCACTAGCACCTATTTATGCAAGCGACAGCAGCTTTACAACGTTCCAACTAGCTAACTTTATGTCAGCAGTCGTACTCGGCGGGGCATTATTTCAGATTCCAATCGGACGTTTTTCAGATAAGTATGACCGCCGACTAATTTTAATTTTTGTCGCACTAGCAGGCGGAGTAATTTCATTCATGACCTTCGTAGCATCATTCCAAGATTTCTACGCCGGCACAGTATCAACAGCGTTAGGGTTCCTTTGGGGAGCATTTGGTATGACGATGTACGCAATTTGTTTAGCTCACGCCAATGACAACGCCGACAGCAGCGACTTTGTAGATATTGGCAGTGCCATGCTAATTACTTATGGCCTAAGTTCGGCTATCGGCGCACCCATAGCATCGGCCTTTATGGCTCTATTTGGCCACCAATATCTCTTTGTATTTATGGGAACCTGTTTTACTGTGTTTAGTATTATTTTGATTGCTCGTCGTAAATCTCACGTACTCCCCGTAATAGCGGAAGATAACGAAGAATTCCAAGCAGTCGCAGGTATGACCACACCCGAACTATATAACCTTGATCCGCGTGCAGATGAAATTACAGAGGGCGCAAAAGAAAGTGAATTAGAACAGGTATAAGGTGATATTGATAAGAATTACAAGAAATCATCGGCTGAACATCTATTATATTCAGAACTAAACCCTTAATCCTTAGTTTTTAACCAAGCCGCTGCATCGGGTAAATTATCAAAGTATTTTATTTCCCCTGAAATAAACCAAGTTCCAACTTTGGCCCCAAGCTTTTGCCAATCTCGATTCCCATACAGAGCAATTTTATTGAATTCGTTATTATGTTTAAGGCCGATTTTTAAATCATCCCAAGCAGCTCTTAACTCCCAACCCTCTAACTCTGTAAGATCGGCCAGAACATTCATTTTAGGCTCTTTCACAGAAGCCAATGCTGAATCAATCATAGGAGTAATCACTTCATAATCAGCATGAGTTAACTTGCCCACGGCTTTTAAAGAAAGAAAAAAGTCGTCATTAATTCGTTCAATACCAACGGTTAGACCATGTTTAATAAGTGTCATGATTCTTCCTCTCAGCGATTAAAAAAATTGCGCACCGTTTTCAGTAAGCCACTGCTGATCAAGAACCCAGCGAACAGAGTTAACATCCTCTTGGCTTTTCACTAACTTACCCACATGCGATTGCACTCGTGCTAATTCATCTTGCGCTGCCATCATCTCATCAGAAACAGCACCCGCCTTCTTTAGATCTGGGTACATAATGCGTAACGCCTGAATGGCTGAAAATTGTGCTGATCTCGGGCTACCTAACTGTGCAACACCCTCTTTCAACGATATTACACGAAACGGGTACGGATACGCCGCCACATCGGCATCAGCTTCAAGCAAATCATTAATTTCCATCGCTCGAAAATCCAAACTGCTTAACCACCAAATAAATCCAACCAGAACCAAACCAACTAAAAAATAGAAGTATTTCCGAGTGAAATCATCCATTCCTGGGTTATCCTGATTGTCTTGGCCTTCTTTATTCTCAGTCATAACAAATTTTCTCTATTTAACTAAACACTTTCTCGCATCGATCAAAATTGATTCACATCAGCCTAATGCTACATCCAGCGCCATCATCACTGAAAAACCACCCATGGTAGCCATGGTTACCAATCCCGTATTCTCATATAGTTTTTGAGACTCTGGAATTAACTCTTCAATCACAACAAACAACATAGCACCCGCCGCAAAACAAAGCGCGTAAGGCAAAATATTTTGCATACTTAAAACGAAAACAACACCAATCACTGCAGCCATAGGCTCAACTACACCTGAAGCTTGGCCAATAAAAAAACTCTTCCACTTACTCATTCCTTCACGCCTCAATGGCATAGAAACAGCAGTGCCTTCTGGAAAGTTTTGAATACCAATACCAATCGCCAAAGCAATGGCCCCGCCAATCGTGGCAGAAGGTAAGTCTGCTGCTACTGCTCCAAATGCCACCCCAATAGCAAGCCCTTCAGGGATATTGTGAAGCGTAATAGCAAGCACAAGCAGCGTACTGCGAGATTGCGGCGTCTTAACTCCATCACAACTCTTAGCACTCAACGCAGATCGTGCCCGTATCAAAATCGCATTGGTGATACTCATAAAAATACCACCCCCCATAAAACCAATCACGGCCGTCAGCCAAGGGCTCTGCCCCAGCTGTTCAGACATTTCTAAACCTGGAGCAAGAAGAGACCAAAAACTCGCAGCAATCATCACACCGGCTGCAAAGCCCAGCATAGAATCCATAAACCGTTGATTCACTGCCCCTGTTAAGAAAACCAACGAAGCACCCGCAGCCGTAACAGCCCAAGTAAAAAGAGTCGCAATCAAAGCCTGCATAACAGGGTCAAACTGTAGAAAAAAATCGATCATTTTTAATTAATTAACTTTAATTGTTTATCATGCACTTTCGACAATATAAGCAAACAAGATACCGCCCCTAACAAAGCCAGCGCCATATCCGATTGAGTATCCCAGATGTAACCTTGTGTCCCTAAGAATGCCTCTGCATCTTCCCCAGAGAGCAAAGCCACCCACCATTCAATTAACTCATAAAATGCACTAAAAGCTAAGCAAATAGAAACAATAATAACATTTCGCCAAAGATTGCCATTTACAGCACCTTTTCGAATAAGTATCTCTCTCGCTAATAATGCAGGGACAAAGCCTTGAAAGAAATGACCAACTTTATCGTAGTTATTTCTTTCAGCCCCAAAAAGCCCATCAAAAAATGGGACTTCTGCATAGGTATAATGGCCACCTACCATTAACACCAAACAGTGTAATAATATAAAAAAATACAAAATTGGAGTAAGCCGGAAAGAACTATATGTGCCTGCTAATAAAGCGCCCCCGATAATAGCGGGAGCGACTTCAAGGCACCAAGTAAACTGATCTTTAGGATTAATTCCAGACCAAACTAAAACGAGTACAAAAATAAAAAACCAAAGATACTTCATTGTTCTTAATCTAGCTTATGATCATGATCACCGTGAGGAGGATGCGCACCATGTGGAGGGTGGCCTCCAGGAGGTCCAGCTTGACGAATTGTTTCGCCATGAAAACATCCTATAAATCTATTCTCGCTCGGGGTTGCAGCATGATAGTGATAGCCTCTAACATCATCGGTTTGGCCACGACACTCATCAAGTGACTCAGCCTCTTTACCCTCAGCGTTTTTCAATGCATAAATACCGTATCCATCTGCTGCATAACCAATTAATGGCGCATGACCATCATCACTAACAGATTTGTCTGTACATCCAGTCGAAGAGTGATAGTGATACCCTTGATGAACATTAATATGGCCACCACAATCATCAAATGCAGCAATCGTATACGCCCCCAAAATTGCATCAATAGGCGCTGACCCAGATAACTCAGTACCATCAAGTGCAATGCCAGCGGTATTCACCCGACCAACCTTCTCTGCAGGAATAGGTGTTGTCGGAATAAGAAAAGTACGAGAGAAATCATCATCAAGATACGATAATTTACACTCAATACAATTCTGCATATATTCCTCTTCAACATCCGGTTTTGCAGCACCTAAGCAAGCTTCTTTCGTCGCGGTATAACGCACCTTATTTGTCTTTTCGTCATACACCATCCATCGTTCATCACCATAATAATCACCCAGCTTAAGAATGAACTCACCGGTTATGTCGACTAAATCCCCTTCACCTTCTTTGTTAAACCAAGCTCCCCCAACATCAGCACCATCAGAAGTAGTTCTTGGGCAAAAAGGGCCGGGCGCTCGCCCTGCAGGAGCACCGTCGGTAACAAATTGGTAACAAGTCGTCTGGGTACCCTCACTGGTTTCACAATCAACGATTTTAGGCTCTTGGGTAAACGCGCCATCTGCAAACATTGATATATCCATCCCTTCAGCAGAGGCAACTCGCTTTAATGCTTGATGAGAAGCTTCGTTGCATCCTACTAGCGCTAATGCGCCAAAAGTAATGCAAACAGCAAGTGAGTGATGCGATGAAAAAATCATATTTTATCCTTTCAGGTACTGGTATTTTCTCTGCCTAATGACTTAATACTACACTTCTTCCACTGTAAAAACAGTCAACTAAAGTAGTGTTAAATCAGCCAGATGTACCCATTTAGTAGTTCTACGAAGGAAGAGTTATGTTGAAGCAGTAAAACACCTTTAAGTTATTTAAAGGTGCTTTCATTATGAGTTATTTATTTAACAGCAGATTTTTTTAGAGATTCAGCTTTAACAATCGGCTTGCTGCGAACACACATTAACTGTGTATTAAACAACCGACAGCTTCCAATATACAGATCTCCATGGTCATTTTCATACGAGCACTCGGCCTTTTTCTCTAAGTTTTGGCAAGCCTTAAAAGGAGCAGAACTTACCACTCCTTCATGGCCATGGGCAGCTGAAATAAATAACAAAGCCATTAAGTACACATATTTTAAATTCAAGGTCTTGGTCTCTCGTCTTCCTGAACAATCACCCCAGTAAAACAGCCAATGAAACTATTCTCACCTGGGCCTGCAGTATGATAATGATAGCCTCTGGTATCGTCACTGTGGCCCCGACACTCATCTAAGTCGTCTTCTTCTTCGCCATTTTCATCCAACATACTATAAACAGCAAAACCATCCAGTGCATAACCAAACGCACCAGCATGACCGTCACTTTCAAAATCGACACCTGGGCAACTGCCATCACCATGATTAGCACCGTGATAATGATAACCGGCAAAAGGATTCACATGACCTACACAATCATCAAAAGCCGCAATAGTATAAGCTTCTAGAATAACCTCAGCAGGAGCAGCTGCATCAAGCACAACACCGTTAAATGCTACACCGACACCACCAGCGCCAATATCGCTCGCTTCGCTGCTTAAAATAGGTGTGGTAGGAATCAAAACAGTAGAATGTAAACCTTCACCTTCTACTTCACTGTAATAATTAATATCACATTCAACACAGTAATTATTGTATTCCTCAGCCACATCAACCACAGCAGCAGCTTCGCACTTAGCTTGTGTGTCAGTCACATATACTTCGTCGGTATTGGCATCAAATAATTGCCAATTGTCATCATTATAAAATGTAGCCAGATTACTAATAAACTCACCGTCGGCATCGTGCAATATGCCGTTATCGAACCACTTACCAGAATTCTCAGCAGTAGTACTTATGGTTTCTGGGCAATAAGGGCCTACTTCGTCTCGGTCTGCAGGAAAACCTTTAATAGTGATTTCGTAACAGGTACTGGTTTCACCATTGCTTAAGGTGCACTCAACGGTTTCTAATGACTCTAGTGAAGAAATAGCAAATAAACTGGTATCAACATCTTTGATTAACGTTTCATCGGAACTTTCGCCACCTCCATCACTACTACTGCCGCCACAAGCAGAAAGTAGTAACGTACTGGTTAGTACTGCACTTAAAGCCAGCTTGGCTTTTAATAAACTATCCATATGATCAGCCCTATTTAAATACAGAATAAAATTCAACAGATAAACTGATACTAGCAGCCAGCGGGATAAGAAGTGTGTAAACAATGAGGAATTTTGCGATACGTTAGTACATACAAATACACTACAAATAAAGCATCAACCCACTCTAAGACAGTCATTCCTTACGCCTTCTTTCTAATTTTATTTATGCACTATCTGTCAAAACTTCTAAGTTACAACTCAAATTAACGCAGTAAATTTAAAGGCTTTTAATTATTGGTAAAAAATCAAGGTCGAGTAAGTTCTACATTGGTGGAAGTAAGACTAAATAAATCGCCTCCCATTTTTCCTACTGAATCAACTAATTGTTGATTGATATTTTCGTTGATATATAAATCATCTCGAACATAAATACTCTTTACATCCAGCAGCACAACGGTGCCCCCTGAAGGTAAATCGCTAATAGGTAGAACTTCCCTCAAAGTGCATTCATAACGAATTGGAGATGCCTTAACTGAACGAGGCTGAACGTTCTCGCTAGCGCAGCTTTCTACCTTAGCGAAATCAAATTCACTTTCATCAATTTGAAGGCCTGCACTTGTCATGTTCATTTTTTCTAGTAAATCAGTGTTTACTATATTGACTACACACTCGCCTGTTTCAACTAAATTTTGCAGCGTATCTTTATCAATACCACTTCTTGGAGTGACCTGCGTATAAAGAAGCACTGGAGGATTACAACTGGCAACGGTAAAAAATGAATAAGGAGCTAGATTATCGGCATTAGCGCCTGAACGAGTACTAATCCATGCAATTGGTCTAGGAGTTATACCACCCGTTAAGAGGCGATATTTTTCTTGGTCTTTTAAATTTGAAACATCAAAAATCATTTGTTTTTCCTATACAGTAGCCCTTTAGCTACTGAATTTTGGCATAAAAAGGGTAAGCAATGCCAAAAAATTCAGTAGAAATTAAGTCCTTAATGCACGTACTAGTTAGCTGATTTTTAATTAATTAGCGTAGGTTGATACTTTTTATACCATTGCTTCCTTTTTTCAAGCGTATCCAGAGACTCTTGAATCTCTTCTTCACTCATCATGTCTTTTGTTTTGTAAGATAAATGACCGAACATTATTTCTTTAAGTTCATTACCTTCTAATTTATATAAGCTCCAGTCATTGACAAATAAGCAATCCTTAACCCCTTTCGAAATTATATCTTGATCTGTTTTACCCATTGACCGAGCAACTTTGTAGCCTTGTGAGTTTGATTTTATATATTCAATATAACTGTTATTGCATTTATCAAAATCAACTGGGAAGTTCCCAGAATTTTTAGCGAAATAAATACCCGAATATAAATAAGGTGCGTCTACATTTTCAGAATCTGAATACTTTTCAAAACTTTCTGATAATGAATTGCTTCCCGTATTCGCACACCCAGTTAAAAAAATAGCAAAAGGGATAAATATATTTTTCAGTTTCATGATTTTCCTTAATTATTATTAAAGCAGCTACTTTCTAGCTGTTAACATGCTTCAACAGTAACCATATTCTTTTACGAATATTGATTACCCTCACTCTCCAACGATAATTCTTACTCTTACCTACATAAGGGAAACGTATTTTTATTTCGTTTATCTTTTCGTAAATAGAAACAACCAAGTCTTCGGTTTCTTTCCCACCCCAATTTTCCAAGTCTGTGCCTTGAAGAGAAGTAAATTTAGTTATTTTAGATCTCTTGAGTTTGTTAAAGTTAAAACCTTCATTAGCTAAGCGTTTGTATTCAGTTACTGATAATTTTTCTGCAATATCACCTAGCGGTACATCATCAGAAGCGACCATATCGAGATACAATAGATTATCTTTGAGCTCCCCGACGAGTGCGCGTGAATCACCCTTTGATTTATTCCACCATGAAGCAATCGACTTCGCAGCGGTTCCACCAGAAGAAAGAGTTTTAAGTGCTGTGGGTATTGTTATGTCCATATCTTTATTCTTATTCAGCTAACGCTTTTGTTATAGGGCATTATTTTACACTATTTTGTTACGTATTTATTCAAAAACACGTCCGGATATAGATCTATATATTTAATCAAATACAACTCATTAACAATTATCAACTGTAATATTTTCTGTTTAAGCACCTAGTTAGAAACGCTTATGCGTGCTTAGATTCTAATAATTCACGCAGAGCTTTTGGTAAAAAGCTTCTTGCTTTAGATGTTATTACTAATTCGTTTTTTTGCCAAAGAACGCCTAAATAGATAACAAACAATCCAAGCACTGTTAACGTTATAGGAAACAACCAGCTATCTTTGAATATATCTGAGGCTAAATGACCTATATAACCAGTGCAACCTATCGCACCAAATATAACAAATACTCTTCTGACAATTAGAACTCCAGTAAAAATCATAAATAGATTAATTATAAAATAGATGAATTTGGATAATTCGCTATCAGAGTATTGGAGCGACATTCCTCCCCAAAAAGCAATAACGCCAAATAGATATATCCAAAATGAATAATCCGCTTTTTTGTGAGATCTAATATCAACCCAAAAAGCTAGGGCTATCATGAGTAGTCCAGAATACATAGAAATTAACTTTCTTAGCTCCCAACTATAGTCTTCTGGATTAATCATTACAGCAACATCCATTGTTAAATACCAAAGGGTTACTGCAATAGGCATGATTAAGAATGGGTATTTATATTTCCATGCAATCATGACCCCTACTACTAACGTACTTAATTCCATGTAAAGCCAATGCCATTTAATATATCGATGATATTCGCGATAAGTACTGTCATCAGGCCAAACGCCCAAAGCGTGCTGTAATCCATAAACGGCTAACGGAGTTAATGCTATAACAAAGGTTCCACAAATTCCCGCAGGAATGGATAACCCTTTCGATTTGAAAATATTAGTTAGTTTCAACCCAACCGAGCCATACAATAGAGAAATAAATACTATTCCTATTCCTCCAAAAGACTCCCAGCCTAAGTTCATAAAAAGAGTCATTGCACCGATAGCAATCATTCCCCCTATATAATAAAGAACGTGTGTAAAATCAAACTTGGGGGCTGTATTTGGTTGATTATTAATAAATTCAATTAATTTTTTAGACTGCTCAAATGAAAGAATATTTTCATTTACAGCATCTTCAAGATTTTTCTTAGTAAAGTTCAATCAAGACTCCTTTCTATGATGATAATCAAATGCTTTTGTTGTGGGGCGTCTACTTTATTGGGTAAGCTCTCTCCCAGCCCCGCAGGGGTGTTCACCAACTGATTGTTATGCTTTTTGATAACCATCAAATTCCCAGTTTAAATACTCAGACAAAAAGGAAGCTACTTCGTCCCAGCTTCCTTTTGGTTGATGGCTAAGTAGCTTGTTAATACTATTTTCGACAGAAACCCAGTCAAATACACCTAAAACCAAATAGCCTTTTTTCTGAGCAAGCCAAATTGGAGACTTAGAACCAAGAAACTTAGCGGTTACTACGATTACATTAAAATAATTAGAGCCATCATTTTCAGGCCCTATTTCTGCTACCAATTCAATTTCGCAGTTTTCAATATCATCTGGGTAAAAAAAGTCATCACCATTTAAAGCACTAAGACTTTTTAAAACAGCTAAGGTCATATTTGTTCCATGGCATCACGCTTAAAGCATGGGCGCATCTTTTTGCGTCCAATGCCTTTACTTGTTAACTGTAAAATCAACCCCAAAATTTCCACCAAGGCTTCTCTTTAGGGCTTATTATTCCATTTATTTCATCCAATATTATAAAGCATAACATTGAATATTTATCATAATTTACAGTGGCACCGAACTTCAAAAGATCTTGCCTAGTTAAATAAGATCCATAAATATGAACTAAATTTTCTATATCATTCGGATCACAAGAGTGCGCTTTAGACTGGGCACTCACAAAGAGTTCGTAATTATTCTTACCATCCGCTAGGTATTCTTCATATATTTTTCTAATACATACTTTATTCATATGAAAACCAGTTAACAGCGGTTTATCCGCTGCCTTTGCTTGTTAGATGTTTCTAAGAGCATTTAAGTACAATGCTTTCTATTGATTTGATGACCTGATACGGAGGTATCATAAGACTCAAACTAGTCAACGTTTTTGGCGGAGCTGTTTCATCCATAACTTTCGGCTGCACAACGGAACGCCCCGCATAATCGTATCCGACGCCATTACAAGGGTCGAAAAATCCGCCTGCCCAACTCTTGGATATTATCTTTCCAATAGAACTGTTCTTTGGTAGGTGCTTGACGTAGCAACCATATACCGAGCTAGGAAGCCAAAACACAAACAGATCATCAGACAACGAACGGAGTGTGGATGTAGCTACTTCTTTCGCTGCCAACGGAGTTTTATTACGAGGCCACCAACCAGGGATTTCATCGTCAACTCCTAATGCAGGATTAGAACTTAACCCATTTACTTCCAAGGTCGACCTTCGATAGATACCAACTTTTTCAGTCCCAAAAGAAACCTCCATTAAATGCCCTACTTCCAACTTGCTCGTGTCAACCATACGTTCCGTGCAGGTTTCGCTTGCCGCTGCCGAGCCCGCAATGAGCCAAACTAGAGAGATAGATATAAAGTTATGTATATTCATTATTTTTCATCTAACGCCCGTATTTGCGGCTGGTTTGGAGCGCAGCGGAAAACCAGTCCGACAACATGCGCTTGTTAGAGCATTGATTCATGATGTTTGATAAGAGTTTCATTTACTTTTACACCTGCTCTAAACCTGCTTTTTATAAATTTCTTCTGTTCTTGACTTAGACGATCTGGATTAGGTAGAAACTGAACAAGCCAATTTTGCCATTTGCATACATTAATAGCTGAATTTAAGAATAACCTTCCATCTTCCTGAGTATTACTTGGTTTAACAAGTATCCTGCTGCCGCTATCGTGCTCTATGAGATTGCCATTTTCTTCTTGAAAGATATTCCCAACACCATCATCAAAATTCAAACTATGGCTTCTGACATAATCATTGTCATATTCAGATATGTGGCCGTCAATTAGTCCACCACGGAACATTGGCTGATATAGAATAGTGCCGATTTCTTCAATTGACTTTCTAAGCACCGGCTTCATGATCCGCTTTCTTCCGTCAACGAAATTGGCCTCAACACGCTCATTATCAGGTTGGATGTACATGGTTTTTGGATAAGGGAACCCTAATCTTCTGTGGAGAAGAAACATGTAGGAGATGTTTGTGAAATAGTAATTATTTACGATAAGAACAAATGCTGAAGGCGTTAACGAGAATGAAAGCGTATCAATACCACCTAAGTTCAATTTGCTTTTCTCAGCATTTGATTTTTCGACAATTAACATTCGATCGTATTGTGAAATACGTGTTTCTATATGGAAGTTCGGATCAACATTTGCATAATTCTTGTCAAGCTGGATCATACCCAACCACAGTCCGATACGAACTTTGTCGAGCCAATCTAAAAACAAGCTCATCTCTTCCGTTGTAACTTCATTTTCGTTTAATATTTTTACCAGAACAGGCTTAACATTTCCTTCTAGGTCAGCGTACTTGTTATTGCAACTAAGGCAGGCGGGAAACGTAAGCTGATCGAATGAAAATTTTCTTTCCTTGAATCCATTTTTGAAGTCTTTGATAAATCCTAAAAATGCTTCCCTTTTAGGGTCTCCAGTTAATTCAATTAACCACCTAGGAACCACGTGTTCTTTCGACTTCTCATCAGGCTTTTCGCCACAAAATACACAAACTTTAGCCAATTAAGTGATCCTTAGGTACGTAGTGCTCTAACGCCGCCAGCAGGGGCGCAGTTTACTGCGTCCCTCTGGCTGGCTTTGTTAAACGATTTCTTCATTTTCAATAACTGGTCCAGTGCCTTTGTATTTCCTAGAATAAAAAGGAAATGCCATTACCGATAGAACTACAATAAAAATATAAATAGACTCCGAGGGAAGCTGCCAATAAGAACGTGCAAGCCCAAACAATATCCCGAGAACAAGAAACAGAAAAAAGCTAACCAAAAATGACATCCCTTTCGAGGATGGCTTAGCTTTTGGAAATAAAAGCCTTTGTCTTTTGTATGCATCACCATTTTTACTTAGAGTACATACAAACGGGCCTTTCAAAAGACTTTCTACATTAAGGTTTGTGGAATATTGGTTTACGCCAATATTAAAGCTATTTGTTGAATCAGTAGACAGATTTCTTTGAGAGGAAATCAACTCCCCATTAACATATACCTTCTCAAGACCAGTAAATGCGCTAAACCAAGCATCAATCGTGCTCCCTTCATCTTCAAAGGAGAATGTAAAACCCTTTCTGAGACTAAATGTTTTTTCTTTACTCATATGTATGATGACCGTTTAACGCGAATATTGTGGGGCGCGAAAGCGTCCCAGCCCAGAATGGGCGACTACCAATGTATTGTTAGCAGTTTTTAAGTTCATTCAAAAATCTTTTAAACCTAGTATGCCATTCATCAATGGTTTCCCCAATTCCTCTTAATGCCAAATCATATCCGTCATCAAAATAACCAATTTCAGTTAATCTTTGATCCACCTTATAGTTCTTATCTATATAATAACTATAAAGTTTTATTGCTAAGTCCCTACAGAACTCAATATTATCTATAACTTGGTCTTCCAAGTCGGTAAGAACTTCGATTAGAACATCATCCTCTTCTGGCGATCCATCCAAATCACAAAGTGCAGAATAAATATCATGAACTCCCTTAGTCGTAGCAAAGGATAGATCTAGTAATTTTTCACTGGGTTCATCAGATTGATCTATCTCAACAACAACCCAATCTATTACTTCTTCTTTGGTATAAATACCTAAGCGAAAGCCCATTTTTAATTTTTGAGATGATTTATTCATGACTGCTAACGCCGCCAGCAGGGGCGCAGATTTTCTGCGTCCTTCTGGCTGGCCTTGTTATATTTGCCGAATTAATATTCGTCGATTGGCGAGTTTCTAACGTACCCTGAGTCAGTGGTATGTACATAAATAGTTTTCTTTCCGCACCCTCTAGCTGCATGGCTTCCACCACCAAGACTAATAATCTCCAGTTTATCTTTTGGACATTCTAGTTCATAGGCAGCACGACTTAGTCCAGATTGAATGAAATTATCCCGAGACCCTGCCATCGTCACAGTACATCCACCTAAAATGATAATAAGAGATAAGAGTAATGCTTTTTTCATCGGTAAACTTTCCTTTAAAGTAATATAACAGTGAGTTATACGAACGCGGTTCGCATAACTCCTTATATATGGGAAAGGCGAATAAGAGGAAAATTCCTTTAAGATCATACGACTATCCCTGTTAATAATTTAAACAACACTATATTTACTGTTCGCTTTTGTCAATTTGATATCATTTTCGCAGCCTGTTCGCTTATCAAGGCACTTCAATATCACAGCCATATTTCTTATATTTTTCAATAACTTAAAATATACCCCTAAATTCTGATAGGCGAACAGTTACTCCTAGCGATACTTATTTTTTACATATTTTTTTACACATTAAATTTTATGAGCTGCTCAACAAATAACTCTGTTGGTGGGCTTAGGGCATTTTTTTTCAATTTTAATAATGACAGCGGGCGGTATAGATCAATATCACGAATTTTAACTCTGCACAAAAGACCATTCGATACTTCTTCGTCAACCGAACTGGTTGGCACGATTGAAACGCCAATGCCTGCTGCAACAACTCTTTTTAATGTATAGATATTGTCATTTGTCATTCTAATATCTATGTCTACGCCTCTCTCCATTAACATCTGGTCAATGGCTTCTCTTGTTGGTATTCCTTCTTCAAAGGCTACAAAGGGTTCGTTATTTATTTCTTCTAATTTGATCGATTTTTTACCCCATAGTGGGTGATTTTTATCTACGATCAAAACCAGTTCATCTTGGCCTAATGATAATGCCTCAATTCGTGTACGCTTTTCTGAATAAGCAACAACACCAATATCAATTCTCTCTGTTAGCAGCAGTGAGTAAATTTCATCAGAGCGTCTAAACTCTAAGTGAATGTGTATTTTGGGGTATGACTTCATAAACGTCGAAAGGAAGTCTCCTATTTCATACATGCCCACACTGTGGATAGCGGCAATTCGTATATTACCTTCCATGGTTTCGTGTTGATAATTGGAGCTAATTTTTAGGTTGTCGCACAAATAAAGGATTTTCTTTACATCTGCCAAGATGATTAATCCTTCTGGTGTTAGCTGGATATTATGAGGCGTGCGGGTTAATAACTTTTTACCCAGCTCGTGCTCGAGCTTTTTGATATGAACACTCACCGCAGGTTGCGATATGTGATTTTGCTGGGCAACTTTAATGAAGCTCAACTCTCTTGCGATATCTCGAAATAACGATAGTTGTGTAAGGTTCATCATGATAATTAAAAGTTATTCCAATAATAGGTTAATACAATTTTAATTATATTGAAGTTCCATCCATAATCAATGTATACCAATAGTAATTATCGACTTTACAAGGAGCAAGCGTGAGTAAGAAAGGTAAGATGAAGTCAAAGAACTCTGCTAATAAAGATAATAAGATCATTTTTGATCTTAACGCGAAAAATAAGAAGATTCCGTGGAATGCAGATGGCAGTTATCCCTACGATAAGAAGATGGATGTACTGGACTATGAGCAACAAAAGCACGAGCTGCAAATTGAGCTGCTAAAAATGCAAAGCTGGGTTAAAGAAACCAAACAGCGCGTTGTTATCATTTTTGAAGGTCGTGATGCCGCAGGTAAAGGTGGCACGATTAAGCGTTTTATGGAGCACCTCAATCCTCGTGGAGCTCATGTTATTGCATTAGAAAAGCCTAACGCTAGAGAGCGTAATCAGTGGTATTTCCAGCGTTACATTCAGCACTTACCAAGTAAGGGTGAGATCATTCTTTTTGATCGCTCGTGGTATAACCGCGCAGGTGTTGAAAAGGTGATGGGGTTTTGTAGCGATCAAGAATATTTGGAGTTTTTAAGACAAACCCCAGATTTAGAGCGCATGTTAGTTAATAGCGGCATTATTGTTTTTAAGTACTGGTTTTCTGCTAGTCGTACTGAGCAGTTTAATCGTTTCAAGTCTCGCCAAAAAGATCCACTAAAACACTGGAAATTAAGTCCTATTGATATGGCTTCTTTAGAAAGATGGGATGATTACAGTAAAGCTAAAGATAATATGATGTTTCATACTCATACTAATGATGCGCCTTGGACAATTATTCGTTCTGATGACAAAAAACGTGGCCGTATTAATTGTATGCGACATTTCTTATCGACATTAGATTATCCGACTAAAGATCTCCGCGTTGTTGGTAAACCAGATCCTTTGATTGTTGGTACGCCCGATGATTTATACAACGATAATAAATAATATTTTTAAATTACACAGTCACATAGGATTTCAAAATGAAAGATAATAAGTCTTTAGAAGCGTTAATTAAAGAAAGTCAAAAAGCAGTTAAAGATTCACGAGAGATGGCTAAGAAAGCATCTAAAAAAGCAGAGAAGGCTTTAGAGAAGTCGAAGGCTTATGAGCAAGCTGCGAAAAAGGCTTTGAAAAAATTAGAAGATGCTGTCGGTAAATTAAACGATGCAAAAGCTAAAAAGATCGCTCAAAAGAAAGCAGATAAAAAAAGCTTACAAAAGCAAGCGAAAAGAAAAGCGGCACAAGATAAAGTGCTAAAGGCTGAAAAGAAAGCCGTTAAGAAATCTGAGAAGAAAGCAGATAAGAAGTCAGAAAAAAAGGCGGCATTAAAAGTTAAAGCGATTGCTAACGCGAAAGCTGCGACGAAAGCAGCTTCTAAAACAAAGGCTGCTCCTAAAGCGAAAGCTGCTCCTAAAGCAAAAGCTGCTCCTAAAGCAAAAGCGAAATAATTCTTTATTTGCTTGCTCTAAACTGAGCTATTTTTAAAAAATAGCTCAGTTTGTTTTTACTTTAAAAATCTCCATGCGCCTGTTGGTCAGCATGGTAAGAAGATCGAACCATTGGTCCACTAGCAACGTGTTTAAAGCCAAGCTCTGTTGCAATTCTGCCAAGCTCATCAAACGCTTCTGGGGTTACAAAACGGTCAACCGGTAAATGGTTTTTACTTGGCTGTAAATATTGCCCTAAAGTGATCATGTCGACATTGTGTTCACGAAGGTCTTTCATTACTTCGATTACTTCTTCGTCAGTCTCACCTAAGCCCAGCATGATGCCCGATTTTGTTTTAACTTGTGGGCAGCGTTCTTTGTATTTTTGCAGAAGTTCTAACGACCATTTATAGTCTGATCCTGGGCGCGATTCTTTGT
>Ga0115572_10001062_pt1 | contig 22657 bp, 52 predicted proteins | sample COGITO_mtgs_1206_FD_88681 | JGI IMG/M metagenome (GOLD analysis project Ga0115572, IMG submission 88681) | Pelagic marine microbial communities from North Sea - COGITO_mtgs_120607 | ecosystem: Environmental > Aquatic > Marine > Epipelagic | place: Germany:Helgoland, sampling site Kabeltonne... | reverse complement strand
GCAAAAAAGAACACTACGATGTTTGGATTGACGATAAAGCATTTTGGAGTGAAAACTTCTTTAGAGATACTGGAGAAACATATGAATAATTTTATTGCAGCAATGGATCACAGCGGCGGATCAACTGGTGGTGTGCTAGAACGTTACGGGCAAGAGTATACCGAAGATGATAAAATGGCAAAAGTACATCAAATGCGGTTGCGTATGGTTAACTCTAAATATTTTAATCATAATAATATTTGGGCTGCTATACTATACAAAGATACTGTAGACAGAGGCATGGTGTCAGAGTTGTCATCAAAGGGAATTAGTTCAATATTAAAAATTGATAGTGGTTGTAAAGATGACGGAACACTAAAAGTATTTGATATCTCTGGAATGATTGAATATGCTAAATCTCATGGATGTATTGGCACAAAAATGCGTAGCATTATAAAATCAGCTGATGTGCTTGATGATGTATTAGATCAACAATTTAAACTAGCCGAAACCATAAGCAAAGGTGGACTACTTCCTATAATTGAACCTGAAGTTCCAATTGATCACGCCGACAAAGCAAATATAGAATCGTTGTTACGACGAGGTCTTGGCGCTCGATTGAACTGGTATCAAGGAAAGTGTATACTGAAACTTACACTACCTGATGTTCCTAACATTTATCATGACTTATTATTATATAGTAATATAAACAAGATTGTCGGTCTTAGTGGTGGATACAGTACCGATGAAGCATGTCGTAGACTTACACAAAATAAAGATATGACAGCAAGTTTTAGTCGTGGCCTAAGTGAAGGATTATTTGTACATCAAACAGACAATGAGTTTGAAGATGCTATTGGTAACAATATAAAAATGATTATTAAAGCGTGTCAAACCTAATGCAGAGAAAAATTATTATGTTAGAAGAATCTATTAGAGATTTACAAGCTCGTATAGAAAAATTAGAAGCAAGACCATTGTTGTATCAACGAAAGGATACAACTGGTAACGCTGCTGGATTGGTCTATGCACAAGGTCAAAATGCACTACATCAGCCAGTAGAACTTGACCATATTAAAAATAAAAAATCAACCAACGAGGACGCAGAATGAATGCATATACCGATAGTGGAGTTGACATCAACAAAGGCAACGAAATAGCAAAGTATTTAGGATTTAAAGATTTTGGTGCTACAATTAAAATCGGTGGCGAAGAAGTTGTAATATCTACCGACGGTGTAGGTACTAAGCTATTAGTAGCAGAAGCCCAAAATAAATTTGACACAATTGGCATTGATTTGGTTGCAATGTGTGTAAACGATATATTGTGTAAGTTTGCCAAACCAATTGGATTCCTTGATTACTATGCAACTGGAAATCTTGATGTTGAAAAATCAAAGCAAATACTTAATGGTATACTAGAAGGATGTAGGATTGCCGGCTGTGAATTAATGGGAGGCGAAACTGCTGAAATGCCTGGAGTATACGAAGGTAGTAAGTTTGATTTAGCTGGGTTTGTAGTTGGTACTGTTGTTGACAAAGATAAAGACACTGAAGTACAATCAGGAGATTTATTAGTTGGCATACCTAGTAGCGGACCACATTCTAATGGATTTAGTTTGTTGAGAGAAATATTGCCATTAGATGAAATTCCACTAGTACCAACTAGAATATATACAAACGAAATATTAGATAATCATCATCTGATAAGAAATGTTGCACATATTACCGGAGGCGGTCTAATTGAAAATATTCCACGTATGCTCAATGGTAAAGATTACACACTTGAACTTAGTATAGAAAACAAACTTGATGTTAGAGTCAACAAATGGTGGAGTGATATATATTTTAAATGTCAAGACAAAATGAATATGAGAGAATTCCTTACAGTATTTAATGGAGGATACGGCATGGTAATGGCAGTTGATCCTGACAATTTTGCACAGCTAAAATATTCTATAAAAGATATTAAACTTATTGGAAAAGTATTATGACCAACATCAATATTACAACTACGCCTACAGGAAGAAGCCCTGAAAACAAATATTTCTTTGGTGAATCTACAAACGAATTATGTACAAAAAGACCTAAGTATTATAAAACCGGTGATCCGTACGAATATAATCAATTTGCTGCAAGAATGAAACCCACATATGTAAATTCAATCAACTATGAATTTTCATTGTTCTTTGAAACTTGTGGTATTCGTTTTTGTGTTTATACTAATGATAATAGACATGAACAGTTTGTTAGAAACATGTTTACTGTAATAGACAGCGGCTATGAAGATACTGTTGATTGGACAATTTATCATAATACCGAAATACTAGTTCATGAGCCTCGAATCTTTGTTCACCTTGATAAAAAGGAAATGCTTATTGCTGGCACTACCTTTCTAGGAGAAATTAAGAAAGGTGTGTTTGGTATTGTTAGCTTTGAACTTCCAAAACATGGCGTACTGCCTATGCATTGTAGCGGATTTACTTACAACAACACAACCAATTTAATGTTTGGTCTTAGTGGCACAGGCAAGACCACACTTAGTAGTGATCCTGACTTTAGACTTATTGGCGACGATGAACTAGCGTGGAACTACAACGGAATACAAATGATCGAAACTGGCTGCTATGCTAAAAGCGAAGGGTTATCAGAAGAGACACATAAAACAATTTATGATGCAGTATCTCTTGCTGAAATCCAAGAAAATTTAGTAATTGAAAACCCAGGTGTGCCTAATGCAAGACTTAGTTATCCATTAGGATGTGTTGAGAATGCACACAATCCAAAAGACAAATTAGATCATCCAACTAACATTTTCTTCCTAACATTTGACGCCGAAGGCATTCTTCCTGCTATCAGCAAAATCAAAGGCGATACTATTAGACTATTATTTGAAACTGGATATACCAGTGTAATGCCTGGAACAGAAAGAGGTATTGATCAAATTACAAGAACATTTTCGCCTTGTTATGGATCTCCGTTTATGCCTCGTCCGGTAAAAGAGTATAGCGATCTACTGATGCAAAAGATACATTCAAACAACTGTAATGTGTTTCTAGTAAACACAGGCATGCACAGTTCAGGCAAAAGATTTAGTTTGGATTTGACTCGACGCAGTATTAAAACAGCTATTGGTAAAAAGCTAGAAACACGTTATATTAAAACTGAGTATCTAAGTCTTTGCAGTGTACAAACAGTTGATCATTATGCAGCAAGCCAACTGATGCCAGCAGCATGGCAAGGTGCAGAATACAAAAGCAAACTGGAAACACTAGCAAAATCTTTACAGAAACATGCTGAGGAATTGAAATAATGCATTATATAAAAAAAATAAAACACATACTTTTGTGGCCATATTACAAAGTTCAAGAAGAGCGTAAATTTAGAAAGCGTCTAAAAGAATTGCAAAAAAGAGATCCGTTTATTTACAAATGATAACTTGGGGAATTTCAGCAAATAGCCATGATGCAAGTTTAGCAGTATTTAAAGATAGCGAGCTAAAGTCCGCAGTGTTGGCCAAAGATTATAGCAAGGTGCCTAACGATCCTCATCTTAACTGGAGTATGGTTAGCGTAGCTAGGCAAGAATACGGTGAGCCCAATAGTATACAGTGGTATGAACTTCCTAAGTTAAAAACACTACGTCAATGGTATGCCGGCCAGGGATGGCTATGGAAAGAAAATAATATACGCAAGTACTTGCAACAATGGGATATCATTGCTCCAATTAAATATACTCAGCATCATTTGAGTCATGCTGCTTATGCGTACTATACACAGCCACATGATGATTGTGCAGTGATTTGTTTAGATAGTATCGGCGAATTTGAAACCCTAACAATATGGCACGGAAAGAACAATAAGCTAAAGAAGATACACAGTCAAGGCTATCCACACAGTCTAGGATTGTTCTATAGTGCTATGACACAACGGTTAGGCTTAATAGCACAACGTGATGAATACTTGGTGGGCCAGTGGGGAGCCAAAGGCGACAAACACAAATACTTTCATACCATACTACAAGAGCTAGTAGAAACAAATGGCATGGGCGTAGACCCTTATATTAAGATGCGAGAAAATATGCATCGAGGTGTTAGTTGGTGGAGGCCTGAACTAAATAGTCAAGAAGACTTGAACGACATTGCCGCAGCTACACAAGCAGTGTTTGAATACTGTGTTGTTAATATAGCAGCATGGACAAAGATCAAAACAGGCTCGAAGCACCTAGCACTAGCAGGAGGCGGAGCACTTAATCGTAACGCAATAGACCTACTTAGAGGTAAATGGGATACAGTACACGTACCACAGAACCCAGGCGACCCTGGCAGTTGTGTAGGTGCAGTACTTGCTAAGACACAACAACGGATAATATTAAAAGGACAATGGCACTAATGGCAATGAACCATCAACCAAAAAAGAATACTGAACAAGATATAATTGATGCATTTTTAAAAAACGGTGGCAAGATTACCAAAGGCAAAACCAAAGACATGCCCAGCGAACTTGGTATCAGTAATAATACTTGGAACAACAAATTAACCAAGGCCGAAAAGGAAGCTAAGAAATAATTGACATTTAATCTCAATGAGTATATAATAAAACTATGAACACAAGACAAAACACAGACTATGGTTATGATATACAAAAGGTATATCTCGAAATGATGCTCACTGATGCAGAGAGCTTTGTACGCTGTCAAGCAGTGTTTGACCCAGAAGCATTTGATCGCCGCTTGGTTGAAGCAGCTAGGTTCCTCAATGACTATGTAAGTGAACACAATGCACTGCCTACATTTGATATGATTAATGCTGCAACACACGTAAACTTGAAAGATCCAGGAAAGCTACAAGAGAATCATTATGACTGGCTACTACAAGAGTTTGAAACATTTTCAAAACACAAAGCACTAGAGGCAGCTATTCTCAAGAGTGCTGACTTGCTTGAAAAAGGCGAGTATGGTAGCTGTGAGGATCTAGTAAAGAAGGCTGTGCAAATTGGATTGCAAAAAGATCTTGGCACCAACTACTTTGCAGATCCACGAGCTAGATTGGAATCAATCAAAAGCACCAATGGGCAAGTGAGCACAGGTTGGGCCAACATGGACAAGAGATTGTTTGGCGGATTCAACAGAGGTGAGCTTAATATCTTTGCAGGTGGATCTGGTGCAGGCAAGAGTTTGTTCCTGGCCAACATTGGAGTTAACATGGCTGAGAAAGGCATGAACGTGTTGTATCTCACTCTTGAGCTCAGTGAAGCATTGGTGAGCATGAGAATAGACAGTATGCTCACAGGCATCAGCACAAGAGATGTGTTCAAGCAGATTGATGATGTTGAAATGAAGGTGCGTATCATTGGCAAGAAGAGCGGAGCATTTCAAGTCAAGTATATGCCTTCAGGCAAGACTGCAAACGATGTGCGTAGCTATATCAAGGAGTATGAAATCAAAACTGGCAAACATGTGGATGTGCTGTTGATTGATTATTTAGATTTGCTCATGCCTGCTAGCACAAAGGTAAGTGCAGAGAACCTGTACATCAAAGACAAGTATGTGAGTGAAGAACTACGCAATCTAGCCATGGAACTGAACACAGTGTTTGTTACAGCAGCACAGCTCAACAGAGGCGCAGTAGAAGAAATTGAATTTGATCATTCACACATATCAGGCGGACTGAGTAAGATTCAAACAGCAGACAATGTGTTTGGCATCTTCACCAGCAGAGCAATGCGTGACCGTGGCCGTTATCAAATACAGTTAATGAAAACACGCAACAGTTCGGGTGTAGGACAAAAGATTGATCTTGAATTTAATATTGAAACACTACGCATTAGCGACTGCGACGAGGACGAAGATGCACAACCAGTGAGCACAGGTCAGAGTATGTTGAGCAGCATCAAGCGCACCAACACAGATCCAACCAGCGGCGATACTGCACCTAAAATAAAAAGCACAGTGGATAATACTGCACTGAGAAGTTTCATAAACAATCTTGATACTGAGGACTAAATACAAATGCAAAAGGCCTTAAAAATACAACCGCGTCATACGGTATCAAACGACGGGTCGTTTGGGGTCAAAAACAAAGGTTGTAATTTTTTTCAATCAATATACAAATTAGCTATACGAGGTAACAATGGATTGGAACAGTAGAATTGACAGTATCAAACAACGCATTAGAGAAGAAAGATCACGCAGAGCAGAAAATTGTCCGACATCAGCACCCGCGTCTAAAAAAGATGCCAAAAAAGTCTCCCGTGGTGCACCACAACCACAAACCATTGAAGAAAAAGTAAATGCCAAGCTGATGAGATTCAGGTAGTTCGCCCAGGTCCGAAGAGCTACGAAGTAGCGTGTTAGCGCAAATTTGCAAAATTTTTAGTCTTGGTCTTCTACGGTAAAGCCAACGTGATTGTAGCGTAGTATAACGTAGCTAACAGTTGAGCAGCAAACGTGTGAGCATAACAACTGTGTGTGAGCCAATTGAGTAACAGAAAATCCTAGATGCACCAGCTCTATGGTTAGCCAACGTTGTTTACTCATACGAGGATAACGAAATAAATCCGTTGGCAGAGTTGGCACGTTGAACAACCATGAATACATTATGCAAAGTATATTTGACTGATGTGCAACCACAGTGGAACACACACCATATGTATAAGTAGGCTGATGAGAATGATCTTGATATGCATAACAGTACTTATCCGAGATTCCCACTGCACAGTAAAAATACCGCTGCGCAAAAAATTTAGGGGAAGTACTTATGCTTTTGGGGTGGCTGTACAGTGTCCTGGGTGAGTTTTAGCGTGAGTGAAAATTGAAAACAAATGAATGAAAAGAAATGAGATTGAGATTGAGATTGAAGAGACTACGCTACGCTAAATGTAAAGTAGTTTTTTATTTTATATACCCCCCACCCCTCAAAAAAAAATAAATTAAAAAAATTATTTTTTTATTTTTTTTATATACTTTAGTTACATACTTTAGTATGTATAAAAATAAAAAGTATAGCAAGCAATTTAATGCTTGCTATTTTTTTTATTAAACTTTAACTGTACGTGCTGCGCTAGTGCGTCCCAAGTGACCGCTACGTGCGTACTTAGTGCTAGTGCTAGTTGTTTTACAAACTGTTACAGCGTTGCGCTGTAAAAACTGTTGTACTAATTGCTGCGTTGCAGCACATTTAGCTTTTTTATTTAAACGTTGCATGTTTTACACTTTGCTGTTGTTGCTTACAATTACGTTATAGCAGTTTTTAAACAGCAGCGCAAGTAAAAAATGCGCTGCTATGCTTTTTATTTTTATACATACTTTAGTATGTACTTACATACTTTAGTATAAGGTTTGCGTTAGAGTGTTGGCACTGGGCCTCTTAGGCGTTAACGCTGTACCCCTCTGTGTCGATGATGTTCAAGCTCACGCTGTTGCCTTCGAAGATGGGATCCTTCTTCACCATTGCATTGTGTGCTGCTGCTACAGCGTCAAACAATGCTTGGGCCTCTTCAATGGTGCAGTCTAGTTCACAGTTGAATGATACTGTATATTTTTGAAAGTATGTCATGTTGTGCTCCTCTGTGTGTAGTAGTACACTAGCGCATTCTTGCGCTAGTGTCAACACCTAATTTCAACTTTCTTCTACTGCCAACACTCCTGGGTTGATCCATTCTGCAAACAATCCGTTTTTGGTCAACACATCAACAATCTCTCTCTTCACACCAAACTGGTATGCTGGCTCGCTGCAATATTCATTGTAGTAGTCTGCCCACACAGTGTGCGTGTTGTCCTCTGCGCTAATGCGGAATGTGTCTTCACCTCTGTCTCCGCCCTCAAGCACTGGCACTCCCATTTTCTTTAGTGCAGTGTAAGCTTTTCTATAGTTGCGTTTCATGTTGTGCTCCTTTGTTTCTATGTAGTAGTTATAGCAGGTAGTGATGTGTGCGTCAACCATTAAGTTCACGCACACATAGCAGCGCGGCCTAGTCGCTCATATACTTTTCCATTGCTTCGCCCTCAGCAAGTGTAATGCCATACTGTGCAATGTGTTCTGCGTTTGCCTTGATGCGCCATGCTAGTGCTTTCTCAAGTTGCTCTGCTGTCAAGTAGCTTGCCTTAGCTTTAAAGTCTTTAATTTCTTGTGCAGTCATTGTGTGCTCCTTTTTGCTATGTAATACTTATAGCATCATCTACACACAGCGTCAACCTCTCATGTGATCTTTTTTCAATGAATATTTGAGTATCTCTTGTTCCCAGGTCTTCCAATGTTTAGGATCAGCACTCATGGCAAACACATTGGCGCCGGCTGCTTCTAGTCTCCATGCAAGGTCGCTGGCACGGTTTGCTATTACATCAGATGGATCCTGCTCTGCAGTGGTACGCAGAGCAGTCATTGCTTGTTGAATTTGTCTTGTACTAAGTGTCAATCGTTAACCTCTTCTAATTCATTTTGTTGTATTCCTCGGATCAACTCTAGCTTGATCATAATGGCTTGGACTTGGTCTTGATCCAGTCCGGGTATAACATCATCACTCCAGTCGTCAAAGTAGTTTGGGTGAATGCCTGGCAATTGGACGAACATATCATCGTCAAATATTGCCACCTCGTACCAGTCTTTTAGATCTTCTTTGATCACACTCAGTTGATACTTGCCAAATTGTACTTTGGCTTGAACAAGACCATGTGCTCTTTCAAACTTTAAATCTGTAAACTGCATTGTATTCTCCTTGGTGTGTTGCTACGTGTACTTGATAGCACACGTAGCTGGTGTTGTCAACTCACTTAACTTTTACAATTAAATCATTCTCCATTGTGACCTCTGCAAAAAACTCACGTCCTGGTAGTCCAGTTACCAGTGGTCTGTGCGCTCCAACAAAAGTTCCTGTGCTCACATACTCCGGACCAAACATGCTGGTCTCTCTGTACACCAGCTTCTTGCCAATGTTTTCTTTAAGTTCTTTGCGGCTTTTGTATCCAGTAAATAACATCATAGCGTTGTGCTCCTTTGTTGCTATGTAATAGTTATAGTATATCTGCCCTGTGCTGTCAACTCCCTAAAGAGCAAAATCTTCAATCAATGCAAACTCATCTTCAAGACGGCACATCTCTTCTTCAATGTTCACCAACTCTTTGTTGTTCCTGTTCACCTTCTTGCCTGTCTTGGGCGACACTATCATCAACTGGTCTTGCAAGAACTTGCTGTAGTCTTCACAGCTGGGCAAGTCGCTTTTCCATTCTTCCAAGTCAACTACCGTAGTTGGAAACTCTTTCCAACCAATGCCGTTCTCACTGAACGCTGCCATTACAAACGCCATTGCGTCTGCTGGGCGCTCAACATCCAGTACCAAGTAGTCACTGCCGCCCTTCATCTTCCAGTAAGCATTGCCACTGCTGAACTTGCCATCTTCACAGTGGCTACCATAGTTTTCTAAAATCTGTGTGCTTACAACATATGCCATCTTGTGTACTCCTGTTTGCGTTACAAGTAAACACTAGCGTATTTCTACGCTAGTGTCAAGTGCCTAATTCTAAAAAGCTTCAGCTTGTATCTCTGCCCTAAAATCTGCTTGCGGCTTGACCCACTCTTGCATCAGTGCAATAGCCTGCGCCGCATCTACAGCTTTGCGTGTTACCATTTCAATCTCATCGTCTGCATAGCACTCTACTACAATGTCCCAACCGTCTTCTTCATAGTTGTCAATTGCGTGTGCTTTAACTACTTCTACAAACATATCTTGCTCCTTTGTTTCCATGTAATAGTTATAGCAAGTTTGGACCATGCTGTCAATCCATTAAATTCAATAATGTGAAAGAATTGCAATGATGGTTATTAGCAGCATCCATACCATTGGAGAGGTACAGAGTTCAAATAGGCACCTGCCTATGAAGGTTATAAACCCAACTGTCATGCCTACCACCAATAGGATTCCTAGGCAGACACTGACTGTGATTGCTGCGGCTGACATGGCACTAGGAGTTAAACCCTGAAGTGGTGATATAGACATCTTCGACTATATCACGTATCATGTAACCTCCGGCCTGAGTGGCTTCGGATACAGTATCATAACTGCTAATGATTTTATACTGATCAGTAAGTACCACATACCTAAGCAATTCTGACATACCCTCGGGTGTTTCAAACTCGTCTTGCATTGTGTTCTCCTCTAATGGTACCCGCGGCCGGACTTGAACCGGCACGCTCTAAAGCCACAGATTTTAAGTCTGTTATGTCTACCATTCCATCACGCGGGCTAGTCAATACTTAGTTCTTTGTGCGAACAAAGAACACTGACTTCTCTCCAGTTTCTGTATTTACTTGTGGCAAGTTAGCCATACCTTTAACTGGAGGCTGTTTGCCAGTGTACTCCCACTTGCCAGTGTTGGTTGCACCAGCTTCAAGGAACTCTTTATTATCGTTCATAAACAGTCCCAAAATTAATACCAAAATCATTTCCATAGTCTAGTTCTCTTTCTTTGTTGTGTTGTTATTTGTAACATACTACTAAGTGGTTGTCAAGTGTTTTCTACATACACATAGCAGCGGGGCCTTAAGTGGCGGTCCCTACAGGACTCGAACCTGTAACCTACTGCTTAGAAGGCAGTTGCTCTATCCAGTTGAGCTAAGGAACCTTGGTGGGCCATCAGTGACTCGAACACTGAACCTTTCCGTTATGAGCGGAATGCTCTAACCAATTGAGCTAATGGCCCAATCTCTTACAAGGCGCTAGCTGCTACCTTGCTCTGAACTTTCTTTAAATCCTTCCATGCACGGGCATGTCCTACAACCCATCCCATGGTAAAACTTGCAATGATAATACATCCTACAATAAGTAATTGATCCATTTGTGCTCTCCTTTATTGTTTATTATAACATACGTGCAGGGGATTGTCAACCTCCCCAAAGCATTTCTATCCACATCCATATCACAATCAAACTCATAGTTGAACTAAGTCCGTCAATCATATAGTCAACCATAGTTGGTTTAGGATTAACAATGTCGTCATGTTCAATAACTTCGCCTACAGGATCCATGTTGTTTCTCCGTTGTCAATTGCTGTGTCTAAGTACTCAAGTCTCATGAGCTCCATAAGTGTAGCTGCTTGTTGGCGCTGGGCTTTAGACAAGCTGGTTGTGTACTCGTACAGCGCCTCACAGTTGCCTAGGCTCCACAGTTTATCAAGCATGTTAACTTGATCCTGTGTGAGCCCGTTTATCGTAATCTCTTTAGTCAAAGTAATTCCCTTCTTTCCATTTCCACTCGTTAGTAGTTCCAACCTGGAACCATGCACCTTGCTTGGCAGCTGGGTTATGATGCAGCAGCGTCTTGTTGGCTGTCAGCATTGCACGACTCATTGTACCAAACTCGTCTTCAAAAATAACACCATACGCTTCAAAAGTATACTGTTCCATAGCATGTGCTCCTCTGTTGCTGTAAGTACACTAGCGCAACTCTGCGCTAGTGTCAACCATTTGTTTTACAGTTTGCGTACTGTAAAAGCATCCTCCCCAAAGTACGCTAACTCCTTTGCGTACTGTTTAGCACTTAATTTTTGCCCTTCTACTAAGTAAGTTAATCCAGGCTCTACTACAATATATACATTCATAGCGTGTGCTCCTTTGTTGCTATAGTAGTACACTAGCGCAGTAATGCGCTAGTGTCAAGTGTTTTTTATTAGTAAAGCTCGCGCTCTTCTAAGCTTTCCTGCATTGCGTCTAAGCAATACCCATATGTTTTAAACTCATGTAACATGCTAACACATGCTTCGTATGCGTCCCACGTTTGTATGTCTTGCTCATCTGTTTCGTCATAAGCAAACTTAGCAAGTTTTGCAACATTGTTAAGCATTGCGTACATTTTTTTATTTTCTGTATATTGCATATTAAAGCCCTCTATGCTTGTTAACTTGTACAAACAACATAGCGTATACACGCTATGTTGTCAAGCCCCTTATGCAGTTTTTCTGCCAGTTTTTAAATTATATTCAAAGCGCAATCCACCTAGTACATCACGGCAGCGGATGTAATCAAAGTATCCTTGTGACTTCATGTTGTTGTGTGCTTGCTTGCCGTCTGCTGCATTGCTAACTGTAGTGACCCATTCCTCTGCACCACCATCTTTAATTCCAAATATTTTATAGCTTCTCATTAGTATGCTCCCTTGTGCTTTTTCTTGCGTGTATATTTTGTTTTGTCACGTATCACACGCGGGCGGAATGCACCTTGCGGATCACGTACTGCCTTTTGCGCTAAGTTGCGTGGCTTAATAAGTACCTTAGTCATTGTGTGCTCCTTTGTTGCTATGTAATAGTTATAGCATCATCAGCGTACCCCGTCAACCATTTAGATAAGAAAAGGCACAACATTTCTGCAGTGCCTTTGTCTAACGTCAGTGTCGCATGTAGTGCAAAGTTTCTACCAAGCCTTCTGCAAGCTCGTCGTCTTCTACAAAGCCGTCTAGGTCCTCAGCATGACGTACATATGTTGCAATCTCCCAAGCTTCGTCCCACGTTAAATTGCGTCCAAAAAACTTTTCTTCGCCTTCAATGTCGTCGCTAATAAAGTCCCAAATGCGTTCTGCTTTTTCCATCAGCATGTGTTTCATTTGTCCCATAGTCTTTACTCCTATTGTGTTTAAGTACACTAGCGCATCCTTGCGCTAGTGTCAACCATTTGTTTTAATTAAAAAGGATTGCTCCAGCTTTCGTATTGTTTTAAGCTGATGTCGCCTGCTCTGCACAAGCTGTCTGTGTAGTTGCTCCAGCTCTCACGCTTTGCAATGCTGTCTAGTGTTCTCCAAAACTCTTCACCTTTTCGGTCTTCTTTAAAAATTTCAAGTGCGTGTTGTTTTGTAAGTGTACGTTCCATAGCATGTGCTCCTTTGTTGCTATGCAATTGTTATAGCAAATATATAACATGCTGTCAAGCATTAATTACATATTTTTTATTATTTTTGAGGTACCATTTTTCAATAACAGGCAAGCCAAACTCGTCTTCGTCCACAGCAACATATGCCCGTGTCTTCATCACTGTTGCATAGCGCCATCCCCAGCAGCCGCATATGCCTTCGCCACCTACCCAAACCTTGTGTTTGAAGTCTTCATTGAATCCATTTGCATGGTCTTCGTTGTGACTATACTCAAAGTGGTTACCATGTTCCTTCTCAACAAACACTCCAATTGGATCTTTTGTGTAAGTGTAATAAGCCATAGCGTTGCTCCTCTGTGTTGCTATGCAGTACTAATAACATACTGCATAGCCTGTGTCAAGTACTTAATCTAAATGATCTGCAAGCTGGTAATAAAACCCGTTGCGCTCATACACTGTCCATTCATCGTTATCCAACACGTAGATATATTCTTCTCCCCAGCTAAAACCACTTTGCATCAATTCCTGTTTGCTATTGCTTATCAGCGTGGCTTCGTTTGGGTTGTTGCGGACTATGCTTTCCTCGTCAATGCCCCAGTCACTGCTATAGCCTTTGGCTACACTAGGGGCTAGCTTGTCTGTATCTGTCCAATGTTCTTGTAGAGTTTTGCCTAGTGCGCTAGGATAACCATCCCAATGATTGTATGAAGTTTCAATTGTACCATCTTCTTTAACGTAACCAATACGTGCTCTAGTTGCCATTGTGTTTGCTCCTCTTGTTGCTGTAAGTACACTAGCGCAACCCTGCGCTAGTGTCAACACCTAATTTACTCTTCTGCGTATAAATCTTCTTCGCAAGTTGGGTACTCATTACAATGCAGCATGTCACGTACCTCGTCTGTGCTCATGTACTTGAGGCAAGCTAGCAGCATGTGATTTGCGTCTGCGTGTCCTTCGTCTACCATTGCTAGTGCAAAGTCTCTTACATCATGTTCCATAGTGTGCTCCTCTTGTTGCTGTAAGTACACTAGCGCATTCTTGCGCTAGTGTCAACACCTAATTAAAACATTTCTTCAACACCGTTTACAGCACGAGCACGTTTGATAGCAGCAGTTAAACAGTCCATAGACCGTAACATTGTTGTGAGTTGATCGTTTAAGTCCATACAGTCATTTGATGTAACATCGCGATCCGCTGCATCCAGTAGTGCGAGCTTACACTCTAAACGGTTTAACAAGTCTGCTATGTCGTTTATGGTGTTTGCTTTTATTGCTTGGTTATTCCAGTTATCCATTTGTTTACCCTCTTGTTCAACTCATACACAAACTATAGCATCATCATGTTATGCTGTCAACACCTTTATTTCTTTTCTTTGTCATCTACATAAAAGATATGATTGTCAACCACTTTCACCTTTCTGAACGCTGGCGCCCAATATGGCTTGACCCAGTCTGCATGATAGAATGTAGCACCTTCAACTGGCCCTGAGGATCCAACGGCCCACTCTGCTAACACATTGGATGCTACTATACCTGCGTCACTCCACGCTCTTTGTGCAATGACTCCTGTTGGAATAATGTCTGACTTGCCATCACAGTACCAACTGAACTGACACTTGTCTCTCTTGGGCTTGCCGTCTTTGTCTTTCTTTGATTGATACACCACACCGCATATGGTATCTGGAAACGCTGCTGAGTTAAACCTGTTGAGTGTAACCCATGCTACTGCATGTTGTCCTGCAAACGATTGGTCTCTTGATTCAAAGTATATGTTCTGCTGTAGACAGTACCTGTCGTCTACAGTAATTGGTGCAAGCCTTGCAATAGTCTTCTGCTCAATGTAATGGTAACCGCCTACGTAACCCATTGCAGTGGCAATGCTAAAGTTCACTGCTAGTGCTGTGCCTACTAATAGTTTCTTCATTGTTACTGCTCCTTATTTTTATATTGTATAGCATACTCTAAAAAACAAATCAACCTAATTCTTAACCTTGTAACAGCGGGGCCTAAGAGGAATACCCAAGCTGTAAATCGAGGGCACAATCTACAGCTTGGGTATATTCAAGTAGAGCGTGAGGGCAACGTCTACTTGTTTGTGTAAGGACTAACTAGAGGGCACACGCAGTCCTTACACTGTTACACTATTTGCGGAGACCAGCTCGACGCATCACAGTGTTCTCTGCCATTGCTTCCCAGTTATCTGGAAACGCACTAGCCAAGTCTGCAATCTTAAGTACTGTTCGCAAACTCAATTCACGTACTCTGTCTTTGTTTGTACGCACAAAGTCAACAATAGCTTCGTCAACTTCTTTACCCAGTCGGTAGTCATCTAGCATACCGTCCTTGGTAATCTGTTCTATGCGTAACATCTTCTCTCTGTCAGTGTCAATAGTCAAGTCAACATAGTGACAGCGTGACTCTAGTGCAGCTAGATGCTCCTTCAGCTTGCCTCTAGCTTTGTCAAGCTTTAGGTTAGTAATAAAGATCGCACTACCTTTGAACGTAAACTGATCTGGTACACCTTCGTTGCGTAACTTGTGCGAGTCAGTGTTCCAGTGAATAGTTCTGTTTGCCTTAGAGTCTAGTGCAGCTTTTAATATGTTCAAGCTAAGTTCATCACTGAACACGCTATCGCAATCATCAAACACTAGTACGTTGTCTTTCTCTTGGTACTTGTATAGTTTGCAGTACAATCCAATTGCACTCATTGCACCCTTAACTACTTCGTACTTCTTCTGACCCCCAAGTGTCTCAACCATTTGATATCGATCAAGCACTTTCTCAACACCATGGCTCTTACCAACACCTGGAGGTCCGCTCACAATCATTGCACGTACTGCGCCTTTCTTAACAGCCTTTGTCATGTCTTCAAGCATGTCAAAACGTTTGCGCATACGCTCTATAGTCTGTTCGTCAGTTTCTTGTACAGTAAACTCTGCTGTTGCTGGTGTGTAGCTGTTTTCAGCAACACATCTAATTTTGATATTACGCTCCGGAAACGGATAGTTGCCAGTGCCATCTACAGTGACATAGCCACCGTTCTTGTTTGCTTTCTTAAAGGATGTGACTAGTGGAAATGTCATTCCTGCTACGCTCACATGCTCTCCTCTAAACTTATATGTGCCTTCATTAAAAGTAATGTTACTCATCGTTCCCTCGTTTGTTTGTGCCTATAATTAATATTAGCATAAGATAGTATACATGTCAACCAGTTTGTTTAACTATCTTATACGGTGCTTGGTCTTTACGTGTTGTTACATTTGCATATGCAGCAGCATCACTTGCCTGTGTGCATATGGCTACTACTTTAGATCCTTGATACACTATGTACATTCAACTAACTATTGCGCTATGTACTTGATCACGTACATCAGTATCAAATGCTTCCTCAAAGCCTTTGCGGTCACTTAGGGTTAGTAGCTGCACTTGCGCCCACTCCCATACTTGTTCGTCGCTAGTGCTACGAGGAAATTGACTTGCAGCGTACACAATCTCTTGTACCTTGCGATCGCCTTTGGCGCTAAACATTCCATAGCCGTTTATATTAAAGTAACTCATGTTGTGCTCCTCTGTTGCTGTAAGTACACTAGCGCATTACTGCGCTAGTGTCAACACCTAATTTACGCTGCTGCCATAATAGTTGGTCCGCCGTTTGCGGGCTTGTGCAGCGTTGCATGTGTTGCGCTGTAACGCTCGCTAGTGTCTGCTTTGTTAACAAAGCTGGTGTACTTGTAGGGGTCGTACGTTACTGCTACACTATCGTCTGTAAACAGTTTTGGTTGCTCTACAAGTGTGCCGCGTACAAACGCATGTACGTTCTTCTTGCCTTCTTCACGCACCTTGCGGTTGCCTGCTGCTTGTACTGCAAACGTTACGTCCTCCAGCTGTACATTGTACACATGTGCAATCACCTTGCCCTTGTGTCGTACACTGAACAAGTTCTTATGTAAATTGTAATATACTTCTACACGCATTTTCAAGCCCTCACTTGTTTGTTTCTATAGTAGTACACTAGCGCATTTATGCGCTAGTGTCAACCTCTTCATGCAATCTAATTGTGCATTTTTGTATCTTATCTAGCTCGCTAGCATATGTCTCTGCGTCCATGTCTGCCATAGCAAACGCCATTGCGCTTTCTAGGTAGCCGGCTACATAAGCGCATCCGTGCTGCGGGTGTGCTAGCTCAGCAGCTTTAGCAAATGAAGTTAGTGCTGCCCTTGCTTCTGTCATTTTTTCTAACATTGTCATGTTGTGCTCCTCTGTTGCTGTAGTAGTACACTAGCGCATTACTGCGCTAGTGTCAAGTCTTTTATTGTGCAATTACACTAATTTGTTCTCCGCGCTGCCAATGTCCGTTGTCTAAATCAAACACGCAATAATTCTTCATGCCCACTTCAACTTCGTGTACACTCTCTCCGTACTTATCACCTGCTTGTTCGCAAAGCTCAATACAAGTAATCTTTGCTTTTCCAAATTTGCTGTTTACCCAATCGCCAATTTTAATCATGTTGTGCTCCTCTGTTGTGTAGTAGTACACTAGCGCATTACTGCGCTAGTGTCAAGTCTTTTATTGTGCTAATTCTACTCCATTGACACGCAAGTACATACCACGCTGTGTAGTGTATACCTTGTCTGCACCTGTAGCATGTTTAATCGCAGCCAAGTCTGTGTGGTGCAATCTATTGCCATACGTTCTTGCTACAACAATGCGCTTGCCATCTTTGCGCCATCTGCCACCTTCAGTCCACATACCATTTATCTTTGTATGTCCTCCAGCTGCTTCCAAGTAGTTGCGTACATATTGACGTGTTTGTTTAGTGTTCATAGCGTGTGCTCCTTTGTTGCTATAGTAATACACTAGCGCATTATTGCGCTAGTGTCAAGCCTTAATTTAGTTTGCACTAGCAGTTTTATAAAATTTTGCTAGTTGTGTTTGTGTAACAGTGTATAAGCACGGCAGTGTAACATTGTGTGCATAACGCTGCTCCTGTGTTGCAAGGTCCACAATCAAAAGTGTATTGTAGTTAATTACAGTGTGTCCAAATTTTGGCATGTTGCAGTGCTCCATTTTGTTTTTGCTATACGTAATGTATAGCAAAAGTAAGAGCACATTGCAACCAAAAAATGCGCTCTTACTAAATCTTTTTTATGCCTCGTCATTGCCTCCCCAAACCGTCTCCAGCTCTTCCTCTGAGGCGTACCAGTCTGCTACATCAAAGTCTTCTATCAGTCCATGCAGTACAGGATCTTCTTCTGCTGTGGTTTCTAATAGTTCGTCTACATTCTCCCAGTAATCATCGCCACCGTCTGAGTCATACAACCCAATGAAGCACATACCTGGCTCAAAGTATCTAAGCTCAATGTAACATGAGTCCCAGTCTTGTGCTAGTGTAGTAAACGCTTCTACTGGCGGACTCCATGCGCTGTCAAAGTAACCTTCTATTGTGCTAGTGCCGTCGCCGTTGTCTGTGTACTCAAGTCCCTCTGAGCTTACATCCCACTTGGTTCCCCACTTGCTGATTGCTGTTTCTCTATCGTACTCCCCAATGGGTGCAATAGCTTCCAGTAGTCCATGGTCGTCGTCTTGTTCAATAACTGACTTCAGCTGCACCAGTGTGTTAGTATCACCTGTAATTAGTAATGTGTTGCTGCACCAATTTGGCATAGTGTGTACTCCTCTGTGTGTGTTTGTGCATTTGTTATACTACACTGCTACGCATGTGTCAACCAGAACTTTATACACATGCGTAGCAGCGGGGCCTTACTACGCTGTTACTGGAGCACCCATAAACGTGTAAGGCTTGTTCCAGGCACTGCCAATCATAATGTCAATGTAATGGCTGCGGTGGAAGTAGTCTGTCATTGAGTCGTCGTTGCAAAAGTATCTGTCTCCTTGGCATGCACCTAGCAGCTCGTTTAAGAAGTTACGTGCAACTCCACTGTAATGTGAGTCGATCCAATGCACATTAACATCAATGTATTGATCTGGGCCACGCATGTAGTCGCTAAAGTCAATGTGTCCGCTTTTAACTTTAACCACCAGTGTACTATGATGCCGCACACTGATGCTGCCCTTCATGTCATACTTTTTAAGTACAGCTTTGATACCCGGTGCTAGTCGTGCTTTGTCTTGTTTGCTTACATATGCCATTGTGTTTGCTCCTCTGTGTGTTTGTGTAGTAGTACACTAGCGCATTACTGCGCTAGTGTCAATCACTTTTTTATTCTATTTCAGCTGCTTCTTCTAGCATTGTGTTAACATCGTAGCCGTACACTAGCATCTCTTGTAACAGTTGCTTGCACGTCTCATAGCTGTCCCACTGTTGTATTTCAAACTCGTCCTCATTGTTGTAAGCATTGCTTAGTGCAATTTGCATATTGTAAAACATTTTTGTGTGCGCTGCTTGCATTGTAGTGCTCCATTTTTGTTTTTGCTATACGTAATGTATAGCAGCTTTTAAACAGCAGCGCAAGTAAAAAATGCGCTGCTATACTTTTTATTTTTTACCTACTTTAGTTTACATACTTCAGTATGTCTTCTGTTAAAAGTAGTACGCAATCATGTGCATCCGTATTGCTGCCTATACTAATTTCATTTATGTTATATGCAGCAAGCTCATTTGCTGCGCACTGTGCGCTAGTGTATTGCTTGCACAACACTTGTGCATTTGTTTGTGCATCGCACACTAAGACTTCTACTACAGCTTTGCTGTAGTTGCTAGTGTAATTTTCCTCACCATTGTAAACTGCGCTAATGTGTAAATTGTGCTGCATAGCTGTGCTCCTCTGTGTTGCTATACTAGTACACTAGCGCATTACTGCGCTAGTGTCAATCACTTATTACAATTTTTTTATACTTTGCATAACCATGTCATACACTTGTTCGTCTGCACAGTTTAAGTCTTCTTCACTTACTTCCGTTTCCATGCAGTCTCCGTTTTCTAACAGCCAAAAATACTTGCCTGCAAATTCTACAACAACGCCCTCTACGTAGTTGCCCTCTGTTAGTTCCTGTTCGCGTGTAGTAATAATTTTAGTGTGCATGTAGTTGCTCCTCTGTGTTGCTACACTAGCGCATCGCTGCGCTAGTGTCAATCACTTATTATGTTGAGTAGCTGATTATTTTATTATTTTGTACTGTAACCAAAGCTTCTGCGTAGTACTCTCCACCGTATGTCATAGTTGCGCTAAAGCATACTACATCGCCATCTGGGTCACGTTGCTTGCTATAGTAACTAAAGTCTGTAAACGACGTAGCTGTGTCGTAGTTGATTACACTTTGTGGGTTATCTAATATCTGTGCTAGCATTGTGTGCTCCTCTGTTGCTATAGTAGTACACTAGCGCATCGCTACGCTAGTGTCAATCACTTAATTAGTCTTCTACAACTTCTTCTTCCCAGCTGTTGATTTCATCTTGATCCTCTTGCCACAACTCGCAGTCATCGCACAAGTGTCCTCCATATGGTCCTACGTCCTCATCGCACTCCTCGCAAAAGTGTTGTTCCTCTTCTTCGTAGTCAAACATGCTCTCTGTGTTTTCTTGTGTTAGTAGTTCTGGGTTATTCACCAGGTGCTGCATAGTACAAGTTACAGCGTCTTCTATAGCACATTGCAGCGCATCGCCACTGTAGTTACCATCGTACAAGCGGCCGCGTGTGTAAGGCTCTATAGTGCTCCACTGTGCTGTGCTTATAACACCCTTGCTGTGCAGCATGTTAACTGCTCCGCTGGTGTTGTTGCCCATGCCGTTGTTGTACAAATCGTACGCCAGTCTGCTGCAAGCACGTACTAGCTCGCCTGCTAGTGTGTGTGCATCTCCGCTGCAGGGCACAAGTTCTACAAACCTGTCATACTCTGCTTGCATTGCGCCTTTGCTGTTCCAGTAAGTGTTTTCCATTTTGTAGTGCTCCTCTACAGTGTTTAACTTATGCTTACAATATAGCGCATACACGCTATAGTGTCAACCTCTAAATCCATATTCATCAAACAAAATATCTAGTGCAGCATCAATAGTCTCTCTGTCTGTGATCAGTATTTCGTGACCGTGTGCAATTAGTGCAGCTTTGATGCTCCAGATCTGTTCATAGCGGTCAGCTGTGCGATCTAGGGTGTTGCTTACAAACTTTGCTATCTGTTGTACTATTGTCATGTAGTGCTCCTCTACAGTGTTTAACTTATACAAACACTATAGCGCATACACGCTATAGTGTCAACACCTATTTTCAATATTCTTTAAAGTCTCCAGCTTGTTCGTTTTCATTGTAGCCTTTGGTGTACTCTACAATCTCGTAAGGCATCATGTCTTTCATCTCTACCCGTGTGCCGTTGTATGTACCTTCAGGCCACATATGCGGATCATAAGCTCGTCTGTAATAGCTGTCTGCTCCGCCTCTGTCGTATGCATCTCCGTGTGCCATGTTGTGCTCCTTTGTTGCTGTAGTAGTACACTAGCGCATCGCTACGCTAGTGTCAACCTATTATTTACGCTGTGGCCCAACTTGGTGTTAGCATCGAAGCTGGAACTTTCCATGTGCTGTGCACCGTCTTGACAATCACTGTCTTGCGGTTAATCTTTGTTACTGTGCCTTGTTCAGTAACACCACCGCGTCCTTGAAAGCTCACAGTGTCTCCAACTATAAGACTGCGGGTGAGTTGATTGCCCAATAGTGTGCGGCGCAGCTTGATCTCATCAGCTACTATTTTCAGTTGTTCAATATCCATCTTGCGTACTGTGTCAACCACTGTGTTCATCATAACCATTTGTTTGCTCCTGTGTGTGTTTATACTGTGTTGTAACTGATAGCTGAACCAATGTCAACCATAATCTTTTACCCAGTCTTCTACTTCTCCTAATATTTCAGTGTCCACAATATCCTCATGTTCAAAAGCGTAATCACATTCTGCAATCACCTCCTGCTCATTAGCGTCCCTGAGAATCTCTAGTGCCACAGTAATATATATCTTGCGTGTGTTTTCCATTGTGTGCTCCTCTGTTTGTATACCACAGTTATAGTATATCCTCCTCACAGTGTCAACCAGAAAAAAAGATCTTTTTCCCTCTTGACACACAGTATGTAATTTGCTATAACACTTGTGAGGACCAAGAGGGCTGGAACGGGATGCTACAGCTCTGACCTATTAGTTTAATGACTAAACCATTCACTTCAAAAACCAAAAAAAAAATTCAAAAAGTCTTGACAATGAAAAACTCAATCAAATCAAAAGCTTAACTGAACTGTTAACTGTACAGTGTAACCTATTGATCTTACTAGTGAATAGTGTAGTAGTGTAGTCAAGTGTAGTGTACAGTGAAAAGTTCAATGAAATCAACGTAGTGTAGTGTGTAGTTAAACCTCTAGTGTAGTACAGTGTGTAGTGAGAAGATCTGAATTCTTTATAGTTATCAAGAGGTTATCAAACGAACTTGATTCTCCACCGTAAGGTGTCTAATGACGTGTCATATGGTGTCAAACGACGTGTCATACGGTGCCTAACGACAGGTCATACGGGGTCGATTTCGCTGGTTTTCCTACAATTAGTTAATAATCTCAACAACTTAGCAGCAGATTTTAAACCGTTGGCCGAGGTTGTCAGAGGCATAGTTTAAATACTTTTCCCATCATATCTTATTTTATATTGTATCCCCGTGTTGTGTTCCCTATGTACACTACACTACTAAGGTACTACACTGTACCCTAACAGCGGGGCCTTTGTACTAGTGTAATAACCTAACAGCGGGGCCTTTGCATATGTGTACTAGTGTAGTGTAGTGTGACTAACAGCGGGGCCATTGTATATACACTGTAACACTACAGCGGGGCCTTTG
>Ga0115572_10001055_pt1 | contig 22692 bp, 20 predicted proteins | sample COGITO_mtgs_1206_FD_88681 | JGI IMG/M metagenome (GOLD analysis project Ga0115572, IMG submission 88681) | Pelagic marine microbial communities from North Sea - COGITO_mtgs_120607 | ecosystem: Environmental > Aquatic > Marine > Epipelagic | place: Germany:Helgoland, sampling site Kabeltonne... | reverse complement strand
GCAGTTCGACATGCTCAGCTCGGCGAACGATGTTCACGAGCGGAACGTCGTCGGCGAGACAGATGCGATTGAGCATCAGGCCGAGGTTCGAAGCCCCTACGGTGTGGACGAGGCCCGAGTGGCGCTCCAACCGCATCGTCTCAACCATCCCGAGGGCGGTGAGCGGGTTGACGAAACAGGCCGCTGCATCGTCTGCGCGCGTTCCGTTGTGCATTGGGAGACAGCTCGCAACGTTGACGGTGCGGTACTGCGCGTACGTCGAACCGGACAGGAAGCCGACGACTTTGCCCGCTAGCGCTCGTGCTGCGGCGGACTCACCAGTTGCGACAACGGTGCCGCCGCCTTCATTGCCCACGGGCATCGACAACCCCAGCCGGCCGCCGAGACCTGCGACCCCGCCTGGGATTGCGGCGCGCGCGGCCGGGAGATCAACGTTTCCTGCCGTCTCGATCGACTCGATGTCCGCACCGGCGAAAAGCATGCCGAGGTCAGACGGGTTGATCGGCGCTGCCTCAATCCGAACGACCACCTCGTCGGCCTCAGGAAGGGGCAGATCAACCCGATTCATGGCGAGCGTCACGGCTCCGTCGTCGGTTACCATCGACCGGAGTTCGAGTGTTGTGGCGGGGACAGTGGAATCGGGCATCTCCTCATCTTTGTCCGCAGCGACCGACCGGCCATCATGAGAGGGTGACATCCGACGACAAACTGATGCAGGAGGCGCTCGCGGCCGCCGAGTCCGCTCGTTTGCTGGCGGCACCGAACCCATGGGTCGGCGCTGCCATCGAATCGCCGTCCGGATCGTTCCATCTCGGGGCGACAGAGGCGCCGGGTGGCGACCACGCCGAAATCGTGGCGTTGCGCTCAGCCGGTTACGACGCGCAAGGGTCGACGCTTGCCACCACGCTCGAACCCTGTTCGCACGTCGGCCGGACAGGAGCATGCGTCGAGGCAATCATCAAGGCCGGCGTCTCTCGAGTCGTCGTTGGCGTCATCGATCCAGATCAGCAGGTCGACGGAACGGGAGTCGACAGACTCCGAGCTGCAGGCATCGACGTCGTCGTCGGTATCCGGGCCGTCGAGGCAGCCGAGCAGCTCGCGCCGTATCTCCACCATCGCCGCACCGGACGGCCCTATGTCGTGGTCAAGCTCGCGGCAACCGTCGATGGGCGCACCGCAGCACCCGATGCATCGAGCAAATGGATCACCGGCGTCGAAGCTCGCACCGACGGCCACCGGCTCCGCGCTGAGAGTCAAGCCATCCTCGTCGGGTCCGGAACCATCCGCTCCGACGACCCTGCTCTCACAACCCGCATGGTGGACGGTCCGAATCCTCGACGTATCGTGCTCGGGTCGGCCCCGCCCGACGCCAGGGTGCACCCATGTCTCGAATGGCGCGGCGAGATCGGAGGGCTCCTTGACCTGCTCGGTCAAGAGGGTGTGCTACAGCTGATGATTGAAGGTGGCCCGAACACAATCGCCCAGTTCCACGCCGAACATCTCGTCAACCGGTACGTCTTGTACCTGGCACCGGCGATCTTCGGTGGCAACGACGCCAAACCGATGTTCTCCGGTGACGGCGCACCGACGATCGAAACACTGTCGCGCGGCAGATTTGTGGGCATGCGCCACGTCGGAGGCGATCTGCGTCTTGACGTCGAACTCGACTGACCACTCACAGCCGAGCCGGACGATGCCGTCAAAGAACGTCGACGTGGCCCAGGCGATCGACCTTCGTGCGTAAATACTGTTCGGTTTCAGGGTGAACGGGCACGACGACAGGAACGAGTTCGTCCACGCGGACCCCGTGCTCACTGAGCCCGGCAACCTTGGCCGGGTTATTCGACATCAGCCGAACTGATTCGACGCCAAGATCAACGAGAATTGCCGCAGCGACGTCGTATTGACGGGCGTCGACCGGTAGCCCTTGGGCAGTGTTCGCATCGACAGTGTCAAGGCCAGCATCCTGCAGTTCGTACGCCTTAATCTTGTTTGCGATCCCGATGCCCCGGCCTTCGTGGCCACGCAAATACACAACCACGCCGCCGTCACTGTCCGAGATCGACCGGAGCGCATGCGAAAGCTGATCACCGCAGTCACACTTGCGGGAGCCGAGCACGTCACCGGTAAGGCACTCGCTATGCAGCCGGGTGAGCACACCGGAGCCTGAGGGATCACCCTCGACCATCGCTACGTGCTCGTGGCCGTCATCGGCCCGGTAGGACACAATCCGGAACACACCGTGGGCGGTCGGCAGCCGAGCGTCACCAACGCGTATGACAGACATCAGACCGTCTCGACCCGTCCGTAGTTCGTGGTTCGCTGCGCCAACGGGCGACCGAGCGTCTCGGCGAACTCCGCGAACCCATCGCCGGTCATCCCCTGCCCGTGGCTCGCTCCGGCGGCCCGCGAGATGTTCTCGTCCATCAGCGTCCCCCCAAGGTCATTGCAACCTGCGTTCATCATCTGCGCCGCGCCGTGCAGTCCGATCTTGACCCAGCTCGCCTGGATGTTCGAGATCAGGTCACCGTAAGCGAGTCTGGCGACCGCATGAAGCACCAAGTTCTCGCGGAACGTCGGACCACGACGAGCCTTGCGCTGCAGGTAGATCGGCGACGCCATATGGACGAAGGGAAGTCCAACGAACTCGGTGAATCCGATCCGACCCAACTCAACGTTCTCCTTCTGGAGATCGCGAGTTCGTACGAAGTGACGGGCCTGGTGAACCGGCTCTTCGACCGCACCGAACATCATGGTCACATTGGAGTGCAGACCGATCGAGTGCGCCGCCCGATGCGCTTCCAACCACTCCTCGGTGTCGACCTTGTCCGGACACAAAACCGCACGAATTTCATCGTCGAGTATCTCCGCTGCCGTGCCCGGCAGTGACGCAAGCCCAACATCTTTAAGACGTTGCAGGTACGTCGGCAGGTCCTCACCGAGCCGCTTCGCCCCCTCGGTCACCTCAAGGGCAGTGAATCCGTGCACGTGCATGTCCGGAACGGCATCCTTGACCGCCCTAGTGACATCGATGTAGTAGTCGCCGTCGAAGTCCGGGTGGATGCCACCCTGCAAGGTCACTTCGGTGGCGCCGAGGTCCCACCCCTCCTTCGCTCGCTGCGCAATGTCATCGAGTGTCAGTAAGTACGGCGTGCCACGTAGGTTGAGCGACAGCGGACCCTTCGAGAAGCCACAAAACTTGCATTTGAACGTGCAGACGTTCGTGTAGTTGATGTTGCGGTTGGCAACCCACGTCAACGTGTCGCCGACAATTTCACGACGTCGCTGGTCCGCTAAGGCGGCAACGGCTCCAACTTCTGGACCTCGAGCTCCGAGCAATACCACGAGTTCATCGACACCGGGTTCCTCCGAGGCCTCGACACCTTTGAGGACGTCGGCCACAGGGCCACGGATCGGACGCTCTGGAGCGGGGACGAGAGTAGGCGGAGTGACGTCAGCTCCTGAGTACCACGCAGTCGACCGGTGGCCGACCAGCACGAACTCCGCCCCGTCGGCCACGGTGTCGGCCGCTGTGGTCTTCTCAGGCCAGAACTGACCTGGGTCGTCGCGTCCGAGCCACTCGGCGTCGGCACGGTCCATGACCGGGAAGTGCAGAGCCGGGTCGAGCCAGCGCACACGATCACGTACGAACTCTGGGTATACAGTTAAACGCGGTGCGAGCACGTGCCCTTTCGCTTCGGTCACCGCGCGCAGTCGGTCAAGGTCAGGCCAGGGACGCTCCGGGTTGACATGGTCGGCGGTCACCGGCGAAACACCACCCCAGTCGTCGATACCGGCATCGAGAAGCGAGCCGAAGTCATCGGACAGGTTCGGCGGAGCCTGCAGGTGGATTTCCGGTGGGAGAATGAGGCGCGCTGCGGCGACGGTCCAGAGGTAGTCGTCACTCGGGCAGGCCTGCACTCCTTTCATCTTGGTGCGCAACTTCGGCAGGAAATTCTGGACGATCACTTCCTGTACATGGCCATGACGCGCATGCGACGCAGCGATCGCCTCAAGCCCTGCAAGCTGATCAGCCCGGCTGTCACCGATACCGACGAGAATGCCCGTAGTGAACGGTATCGCAAGAGATCCGGCAGCCTCAAGCGTTGCCAGTCGGCGTTCGGGGGCCTTGTCGGGCGCGCCACGGTGTGCCTCGAGGTCGGGGGCGACCGACTCGATCATCATCCCCTGACTCGGACTGAACGGGCGGATCCGTGCCAGTTCGTCAGATGACAGGGCCCCTGCGTTGGCGTGCGGAAGAAGGCCGGTCTCGCGGAGAACGAGTTCGGCCATCTCGGCGACGTAGTGAACGGTCGAGTCGAATCCTCGGTCCGTCAGCCATTTGCGTGCGACGTCGTACCGGTCCTCTGGTCGCTCGCCAAGTGTGAACAGTGCCTCGTGGCAGCCTCGGCGTGCACCTTGCCGGGCTATCTTCAGTACATCGTCAGGCTCCAGGTAGAGCTTGTCCACATTCGCTGGCGCCTGGGCAAAGGTGCAGTACCCGCACGAGTCGTTGCAGAGGAAAGTCAGCGGGATGAACACCTTAGGGCTGTAGGTGACCCGGATTCCGAACGTGTCATCGCGTCGCGCTGCGGCGAGCGCCATCAGGTCGCTCAGCGGCTCATTCAACAGGGGGTGGGGTGTCTGATCCGTCATGAGGTCCTCTGAAAAGTCGATCAGCTACGGGGAGCAGCGGGGGTACCGGGGCGGCTAGCAATGTCGTGCGGGGTGAACGTTTCGTTGCATTCCCAGCACACGAATTGTTGATCAAGCGGATGATCGCATGCTTCGTGCACGAGCACGGTCGGCGCAGCGCCGTCAGAAAGCCACTCGTCACCCCAGCGCATAAGCGCAACGAGTGTCGGCGACAGCGCAATGCCCTTAGTAGTCAGCCGATACTCGTGACGCGGTGGACGGTCGCAATACAGGTGGCGAGCGAGGACATCGTGCTCGACGAGCCGCTTGAGCCGTTCGGTGAGCACGGGTCGAGCAATATCGAGGTCCCTCCGAAACTCGTCGAAGCGACGAACCCCACGAAACGCGTCTCGCAAAATCAGAATAGTCCAACGATCGCCGAGGACATCCAGGCTCGCCTGAATCGAGCAACTTTTCACGGGTTCGGTGGCCATTGCTCCAGCATCGTAGGTCAGTTTTTATTTCGAACCAAGTCGGTGCTGAACCCGAACCCACCCTGCGGCTGAGTTCGAGATCAATTCAGACAACGAGATGCGCATCCGCCGATGGCTCGCTACCTTGACGGGTATGGGCGATGACCTCCTCAAGCAGGATCACAATCACGAGGGGACGCACGGACAACGCCAGATGGTGCACCGTCATCGCGACGTGACCGGTGGAACCGCACGCGCCACTGTGTTCGGCGTCAGCGATGGTCTGGTCTCGAACGTCGCCCTCATCCTCGGCGTCGCCGCCGCCGCATCCGATCGATCGAACGTACTCGTAGCCGGCGTCGCTGGGCTGCTCGCCGGAGCAGCCTCAATGGCTGCGGGCGAGTACGTGTCGATGAGGGCGCAGAGCGAGCTAGTCGAGCGCGAGCTCGAGATTGAGCGCCGGTCCCTCAACCTTCAGCCCGAAGCCGAGACCCGTGAGCTCGCGTCGATCTACCAACAGCGGGGCCTTGACGCCGACCGGGCCGAGGAACTGGCCGAAGCCGTTATGGTCGACCCCCACGTTGCGCTCGAGGTCCACGCCCGCGAGGAACTCGGCGTCAACCCCGCTGACACCGGCAATCCGGTAGCGGCAGCCCTCAGCTCGTTCGTCTCATTCGGCGTGGGAGCGTTGGTCCCACTCATCCCGTGGTTCTTCATGGAGGGCACCGCTGCCATCATCGTGTCGGCAATCGTAGGATTCTTCGCTGCGGCTGTAGTTGGCATGATCCTGGCGCGCTTCACCGAACGCTCGTACTTCCGCACCGCACTCCGTCAAGTCACGTGGGCGGTGGTTGCGTGCTCAGCGACGTTCGCAATCGGCTCTTGGCTAGGCGCAGTCGTCTGATCAGTAGCGAAACGGTGGAACCACCTTATCGGCATCGTCGCCGACAGTCGCAGCCCGGGTGGGGCTCATCACACCGAGGCGGTCGCGCACTGCGTCGAGCTCCTCGGGATCCAATCAATTCGGACGCCACCGCCATCTGAACGTCGAGTTCGTCCCGTTCGGCGTCAAGATTGCCCACTAGGAGGCCGCCCGCAATGAGCCGCCCGGCTCCTCGATCAACGCCAATGACGTATCGGGTACCACTGAGGCCACCGAGCGTCGCCAGATCTCTGAGTCGTCTCGATGCTCGACCGACGCGCAGGACGAGTCAAGGTCCGGATGCAAAATCGTTGCGTCGACACCCATAACGAACACACGTCAAGCTGTCTCGCCCACTCGCACAACCCCGTCGTCTGGGTCTTCACCCGAAGCTCGCACGGCGCTCCATCGTCGTCAGGTGCCCGACGAAACGCGGGTGATAGTCCAGCGTTCGATCGCATCGAGCGCCGTCGGGTCGGCGAGCGAATCCCGTGACGCCGTCTCGGCCGCAGCCGCGCCAAGCAGCATGCGTTTCACCGGCACCTCCAGCTTCTTGCCCGAGAGAGTCCGTGGGATGACATCAACTTGGTCGATTAGGTCAGGTACGTGGCGCGGCGACAGCTCGGTGCGCAGGCGATCCCGGATATCATCGGTCAACGCAGTGTCAAGCCTCGCTCCGGCCACGAGCGCAACCAGCAGGATCAGCTCGCCAGGACCACCGCCAGCATCCTCGAGATGCACGACGAGGCTGTCCGCCACCTGCGGCATCGACTCGACAACCGTGTAGAAATCGCTCGTGCCGAGGCGCACTCCGCCACGGTTGAGGGTCGCATCAGAGCGACCGGTGATGACGCATCCACCGCTGCCAGTAAACGTGATCCAGTCACCGTGCGTCCAGACGCCCGGAAATTCCTCGAAGTAGGCCGCCCGGTATCGCGATCCATCGTCGTCGCCCCAGAACCCAGTCGGCATCGACGGCATCGGCTGCGTGATGACAAGTTCGCCTGTCTCACTGGCGTCACACCGACTCCCATCGGACCGGAACGCCTGTACGTCACACCCGAGCATCGGCGTCGAGATCTCGCCGATTCGAACGGGGAGCGTTGGCGCTGGTCCGACGAAGCCAGTGCACACGTCGGTGCCGCCGCTCAACGACCCGATCTGGACGCGTTCGCCCACTGCGTCGACAATCCACCGGAAGCCTTCCGGCGGGAGCGGTGCCCCGGTCGACCCAAGGTGCCGCAACCCAGCAAGGTCGTGGTCGTCGACAGGACGCAGACCTGCCTTGCGGCATGCCATCACGAACGGGGCACTCACCCCGAGCACATCGACGTGTTCTCCTGCGGCGAGCGACCACAATGTCGACAGGTCAGGCGAACCCGGATCGCCGTCGAAGAGCACCGCTGTCGCACCGACCAGTGCTGCCGACGTGAGGAAGTTCCACATCATCCAACCGGTAGTCGTAAACCAGCAGAAGCGATCGCCAGGGCCGAGGTCGTAGTGCAGCGCCAGCGCCTTGACGTGTTCGACCGTGATACCGCCATGACAGTGCACGATCGGCTTCGGAAGACCCGTGGTCCCCGACGAAAAAAGAACATAGAGCGGGTGGTCGAACGCAACCGGTTCGAACGTCATGGCTTCGCTCGCGACGGACGGTTCGTGATCGAGCAGCGCCAACCAACCGTCCTCCCCGTTCGGGTCGAGATAAGGAAGCCGCACGACGTGCTCAAGCGTTGGCAACCCCGCAACAATCTCGGCGACATGTCGGGAGCGGTCGACATCCTTGTCGCCATAGCGATAACCGTCGACGGTCAGCAACACCTTCGGCCGGACCTGCGACCACCGATCGGTCACGGCCCGCACGCCGAACTCGGGGGCACATGACGACCAGATAGCTCCAAGACTTGAAGTCGCGAGGAACGCAATCGTCGTCTCGGCAATGTTGGGCAGGTAGGCGACAACACAATCGCCGGTGCCGACGCCCAACTTGACCAGTCCGAGGCGACAACGAGCAACACGATCGGCGAGCTCGGCCCATGACAATTCGAGACGATCCCGCGTCTGGCTGACCGAAACGATCGCAGTTGCAGCTGGCGTGCGCGTCGCCTGACGGAGCGCGAGCTCGGCATGATTGAGCCGTCCACCCGGGAACCAAACTGCACCGGGCATGGCGTCGACCCTGAGCGCTCGCGACGGTGCAACGCTCCAGGGGATCTCGGCCCAATCCGACAACGCTCCCCAGAACGCTTCGGGCGCGTCGAGCGACCAGCGCAGCAGGGCGTCGTAATCATCAAAGGACCAGGGCATCGGACCATCCACGAATCGGGCGAAATCTGCGAGACGGCTGTGATCCCACGCGTCAGGCGCAGGCTCCCAGATCACTGGTGCTTCGGAGATGGTCGACACTCACCAATGGTGCCAGAATCGCAACGTGACCGGACGACCTCGCCCCTCAATTGCTGCGCTGCCCGCCTATCGGCCTGGCCGATCAGCTGCCGCCGCCGAGGCCGACCACGGTGTCATCGACGCCGTCAAGCTGGCATCGAACGAGGCCCCGTTCAGCCCGCTTCCGTCGGTGGCAGAAGCGATCAGTGCGGGCATCGGACAGGTCAACCTGTACCCCGATCACGGAGCCGCCGCACTGCGGTCGGAGCTTGCCGCGCACCTGAATGTCGCAAGCAACCAGGTGACGGTAGGCGCTGGTTCGGCAGGGATCCTGCAGCAAATCCTGCTCGCCTACGTCGCTCCCGGCGATGCCGTGGCGATGTGTTGGCCGTCGTTTGAGGCATATCCAATCTTCGCTCGCCTCGTCGAAGCCGAGGAGATTCGGGTTCCGCTGCACGATGAGACCTTTGATCTCCCTGCGCTCGCTGCAGCGATCACCCACCAGACGAAAGTTGCGTTCGTCACTAATCCAAACAACCCGACCGGAACGGTGGTCCCGACTGCGGAGATCGAGATGCTGCTCGATGCCGTTCCCGACACCTGCATTGTGGTGCTCGACGAGGCGTACGCCGAGTTCGTCGATGACCCGCGAGTCACTGACTCGACTCCCCTCCTCGCAGACCATCCGAACCTGGTGATCACCCGAACCTTCAGCAAGGCACACGGGTTGGCCGGGTTGCGCGTCGGCTACGCCTACGGCTCACCCGAGGTCATCGAGATGATCGATCGAACACTGGCACCTTTCGCTGTGAACGACCTTGCGCAACGATCGGCACGAGCAAGCCTTGCGGCAGTCGACGAGATGCAAAGCCGGGTCGCCAATGTCGTCGTCGAGCGGGACCGGGTCACCGAAACGCTTCGCGCCGCTGGATGGACCACACCGAATCCGCAGGGCAACTTCGTCTGGCTGCCAGTCGGCGCACTGGCGGCTGATCTCGGCGTTGCACTCGAACAGCGCGGCGTGGTCGTCCGTGCCTTCCCTGAAGTCGGCGTGAGGGTCACCATTTCGACCGAGACGGCGAACGATCGCTTTCTCGAGGCGATCATCCACGCCGCAACTGATCTCGGTGTCGTACCTCGCTGAGGGCGCGACATCGATGCCACCAGGGCGACCACTCACCCGGACAACATCACGACGTCGAGAGCACCATCCGATGGTCGCGGAGCCGCTCATAGACATCGATTGCCTCAGCGGCAACGTCGACAAGCGCTCCGGCGAGTTCTGGCGGGGCGTCTAGCGTCGGATCGCTGAAACCGGTGGAGGCTTCGACAGATGCATACCAGTGCGACGCCCACACCCCGTCGGTCTCACGCGCTCCCGCAGGCCACTGCAGCATCGCTGCATCGAAGGGCACCTCCAGCCTCCGGCAGATCTCGACCTGATATCCACGCGGGTCATGGAGGAAATCAGACGAATCGATGACCAGTTCACAGTGTTCAAGCAACTCGACCTGTTGCGGGATCCCGATGTCGTCGAGGGTGACGCAGGAGCGCACCTTCGAGTAGCTCGCCAGAACCCGCCGCGGATCACGCAGGAGCAGACAGTTGCGGAACTCGCCCAGCCACTGCCGATCGACATGTGGGAGCAGGTGGTGCGCCATGTGCTTCTGGTAGCTGATCTCATGATCGCGCGGCGTTGCGAGGCAGGCAGCGATCGCCGTGTCAAAGTCACTCGGTCCAGCGGCGATGATCGCGTCTCGGGCCGGATGATCAAGCCCGGTCGACGCGAGATATGCGGCGTAGAGCGGTTCATCGAGCACCTCGGTATCGGGCCGGTTCTCCCAGCTCCGCATCATCGCCGTCGACAAGTTCCGGGGTCCTGACCACATCGCCAGACGGGTCATCCACACTCCTCGTCGAGCAATTCGATGTACCGCTGCTGGAGCGCTGCGACCATCGGCCCTCGTTTGCCCGTGCCGATCGTTCGGCCGTCAATCTCGGTGACCGGAGCGATCCCGGCGAACGTCCCAGTCACGAACGCCTCGGTCGCCCCGTAACACTCCGTCAGACTGAAGTTCTTCTCCCGTGCGGTAATTCCGTCGTTGTCGCACAGCCGCAACACATTGCGTCGGGTGATCCCGGGCATGCAGTAGTCGCCGGTCGATGTCCAGACCTCGGGTGGCCCGGCTGGGCCGTCGGGGTGACGCACGATGAAGAAGTGCGTCGAGTTGCACGTCGCAACGAACCCCTGCGGATCAAGCATCAGTCCCTCGTCAGCGCCGGCCTGCGCCGCCTGGATGCAAGCCGAGATGCAGTTGAGTTTGGAGTGCGAGTTCCACTTCGGATCCTGCACGTCGGGACGACCACGGCGAGTCGACACGGTGTACAGCCGCACCCCTTGAATGAGAGTTTCGGCTCGGGCCGTCTTGTACTCCGGGATGATGACGATGGTCGCCGGCGTGATTGTGAAGCGGGGATCCTGGTACGGCGTCGATTTAACACCGCGTGTCACCATCAGACGAATGTGGACACCGTCTGCTGTCTCCATCCCGTTGGCTGCCAGCGTTGCGTGAAGCATTGTGGTCAATTCGTCGGGAGTACGACCGATGTCCATGTCGATTCCCTTCGCCCCCTCATACAGCCGGCGGAGATGTTCGTCGATGAAAGCCAGCCGACCGTGGTGTACACGGATGCCCTCCCAGACGCCGTCGCCGAGCATGAAGCCGCTGTCAAAAACCGATACGACGGCTTGCTCGCGCGGCAGTAGGTCATCGTTGATCCCAATGATGATCGACGTGTTACGAGGGTCGATGTCATAGTCGTGGGTGCCGTGCGTCATCAGCAGACATCACGCAGGTTGGCGGCAGCTGATTCTGGCGTGAGGTCGCGCTGCAGGTTCGCGAGTAACTCGTAGCTGGCCGGGATCTTGGCGATGTCGGCCGAGCGCAACAGCGGCGGGTAATAGTGAGCGTGCAGCTGGAAGCCCGCAGCACCCGAACGCGGTGCACCGTGCCACCCCGAGCAGTAAGGGAACGACGTATTGAATAGCCGGTCGTACGCTCCGAGCATCGTCTGGAGTACCTCGGCGAGTGCCTGGTCATCCGCAGTGTCTAATTCGGTCAATGTTGCGACGCGCCGCCGCGGTATCACGATCATCTCGTATGGCCAGTATGCCCAGTACGGCACGACTGCAATCCATCGTTCGTTGATCGCAACCGTCCGCTCGCCCGATGCCGCCTCATGTTTCGCGTAGTCGATCAGCAGCTGCGTGCCGCGACTGGCCAGATAAGAGGCCTGCGACTTGATCTCTGAGGCGGCTTCGTTGGGAACGAACATCGAGGACCAAATCTGACCGTGCGGATGAGCGTTCGACGCACCGGAGATCGCGCCCCGGGTTTCAAACAACTGGACCCATTCCCACGTCTCGTTGAGATCGGCGAACTGATCGTGCCAGAGGTTGATCACGACGCCGATCTCGTCAGGCGTCATCTTCGCCAAAGTCAGGTCGTGCCGTGGTGAGAAACAAATCACGCGGCATTCCCCGTCGGCGGCAGCAATCTTGAACAACTCGCCCGAACCATCGGTTTCGGGCGCCGGGACGCCAGGTTGGAGCGCCGCAAAATCGTTTTCGAACACAAACGTCGAGGTGTACGTCGGGTTAGTGACATCACCAGCGCGACGGTTTCCTGGACAGAGATAACACCCGGGATCATGGCTCGACGTGTTGACCCCGCCACCGTCATCAGTATGGCCCTGCCAGGGTCGTTTGGTGCGCTGCGGCGACACCACCACCCAATCGCCCGTCAACGGATTTCGACGACGGTGAGGATGGACAGAGGGATCGAACAACTCGGCCATGGCGCCGCGGACGTTACCGCACACTGCCGCATCCCTCGGAAACTCTCAACAAATTGTCGAGAGTGTCGTCATCAAACCGTCATCCACTTGGTACTGTCCTCTCCGTTATGACTCGTCGCCCACCAACCGCTCGGACGCGCATCCGCCGCGTCACTGCGGTGCTGCTCGCCGCTGCGACGATCAGTGCGTCGTCAACGGCGAGCGCCCAGTCAAGCGAGTCGCCCGCCGAACGGGCCGCACGTGAAATCCAAAATGCCCGAGATCGAGCGAACGCCGCTGCACAAGCGATGTTCGACAAGGAGTCCGAGGTCGACCAACTCGTCCTCGACATTGCCGAGACCGAGAAGCAGTTGGCTGCCATCGAAGCCCGCGCTGACGAGATGCGCGATGGACTTGAAGCGCAGGCGGTCCGCGAGTTCGTCGGCGCTGGCGGACCTGGTTTCCCATTGTTCATCGACCTCGACAAGACAAATGACGTACTCACCGCCGACGTCCTTGCGTCCGTGGCGGCAAACACCGTCGTTGCAAATCTCGACGAATTCGACGCCGTAATGAGCGACGTCGAGGAAACTCGCCAGGAGTTGGCCCTCCAACAAGATGCGGCCGAAGCAGCGGTCGAGGCGTTCGCAGCGCTCCAGGTGGCTGCCGAAGAAGAAGTGGTACAGCTCGGCGCAGTCGAAAAGCAGCGCCTTGCCGACGAGGCCGTTCGCCAGGAACTCGAACGACAGCAGCGCGCTCGCGACGAGCAAGAACGCCGCGAACGCGAGGCGGGGTCGGCTGCCGCAACGCCGGCACAGGCCGCGACGGCGCCGCCGGCCCGCTCGGGTTCGGCCGCAGCGTTGGTCGCACCGACAGCCGCTCCGACCAACGCCGGCTCGGGCTTGCTCTGCCCCGTTGCTGGACCGCGGTCGTACGCCGACACATGGGGCGCAGCCCGCTCTGGCGGGCGTCGCCACCAAGGAACCGACATTATGTCCCCATCTGGCACTCCACTGGTTGCGATGGAGGCGGGTCGCATCGAGTTCCGAAGCAACAAGCTCGGCGGGCTGACCCTTCGACTTTACGGCTCAAGCGGCACCCGCTACTACTACGCCCACCTCAGCCGCTATGCGGGATCAAATCGGTCGGTGTCGGCCGGCGACGTCGTCGGATACGTCGGCAAGACCGGCAACACGAGCGCGAATCACCTCCACCTCCAGGTCCATCCAGGTGGCGGACGAGCGGTAAATCCCTACCCATACGTTCGGCGCGCGTGCGGCTGAACCGACCAGGCGATTGAAACAACGAACAAATAGGCTGCCCCGGTGACCGTTCGACTCGCCATCGCCTCCGCTGCGCTGCTGCTTGCAGGATGTGGCATCGCTGACTCCAACCAGGCGTTGGATGTTGCGGTTGTCGGCGAAGGCAGCAGTGACGAGATCGACGCGAATGCTGAGGGCGAGCAACCGGCAGCTGCCACCGCGACTGCTACTGCGAACGCCACCCCGCCGTCGCTCCCGGCCGGCACGGCGACGGCCGCCAGACTCGGCGACATAGAGTACGAACTGGGCGGTTGCCCCGAAGCCGAACGCGCAGCAGTTGCCGACAAGGCCAGTCAGCGCTACTGGCTCTGCAAGAACGGCGTCGCCGTGACTGACGAGATCCCGATGACCACGGCATCGGGCAACTACGGCCTCCCGCCAGTCGGCACGTACGAGGTGTTTGCACGCGATCGAAGCACGTTGGGAATCGGCGGTGAGCCGCTGGAGCGCTTCGTTGCGTTCTACACCACGCCAAGGGGCAACCGGATTGCATTCCACGAAGTGGTCAACCAGAACCCTGCCACAGTTGGCGACCTCGATCAGCGCGGCGCGTCGGCCGGATGCTTCCGGGTGCGCAAACCAAACTCGGTTCAGATCTGGGAATTCCTACAACTCGGCGATCCTGTCGCCGTCATCTCCAACTGACGCCGTCAAAGTACTCGAATCAGACGAACGGCATTACCTTCGAAGCCACGTCGGCGACTACTCGCTCCTTAGCGTCGAGCGGCGGGAGTAACACCAACTGATCGAGCCCGGCGGCATCAAGCGCGCCGATGCGCTCGATCAGTTGCTCAGCGGTTCCGACGAGGCACGACCGCTCGATCAACGACGCCGTTACAAAACGCTCTTCGTCAGGCTCGACCCAGCAATTGTGGCCGAGATGGATTCGCTGGTGGCGTCGGTCGACCGGACCCTCCTCGACATACTCGACGTAGTCGTCCCAGATGTCCGCAACGTGGGCCGGAGGCTGCCGACCGAGTTGCGCGTACTGCTCGTAGATGTAGTGCAGCCCTGCGATAGCAAAGGCTCCGACATCGCGCCGACATCGCTCACTGTCGACCGCCTCGCCCTCATCGAGCACACACATCGTTGTCAGCGTGGAAATGGGAAACTGAGCTCGAGCGACCGTACGGCCATTGGCGGCACCCGAACGCTCAAGAGCGGCGCGCAGTCCCGCGATCGACGCCGGCTCCAGCGGGGCTGATGTGATCAATCCGTCGCCGTGACGCGAAGCCAACTCCAGCGACCGCGGACCAAAAGCTGACACGTGCACGGGAATTGCCGGGTCGAACCGCACGAACCCGTTCGGCGCCATCAGGTGCCGAACAGGCGACTCGACGTCGCCCCAACGAACGACCGCTTCCTCACCTCGTAGCAACAAGCGCAGCTCGGTGAGGTAGCGGTCGAAGGCATCGATCGTCATCGGTTTGTGGCCCATGATCCGCATGGCGGTGTTCCCCGTGCCGATGCCGCAAAACACGCGTCCCGGCGCGATTGCGTTGATCGTGGCGATGGAGGCTGCGGTGACCGGCGACGCTCTGATAGGAGCAACCGCAACTCCGGTCCCGATCCGCATTGTCGTCGTCCGGTCAGCAACGAGGGCGAGCATCGCGTATACATCCGACCAGATCATCTGACTGTCAGCCATCCAACAATGAGTGAAACCGAGTCGCTCAGCCTCGACGACGTAGTCGAGATCAGATGGACGTGGCGCAACGCAAATTCCGAAATGCATCACCCGATTGTCGCGTCGACAAAGACGCTCACTGCACTCAAAGACCCAGAAGTTCGCGCCAGTCGCCTGAATAGCGGGACGCCACCTGAGCCGGGGTCATCTGGAGGGTTTCGACCGGCACCTGGTCCACAATTTCACGCCCTTCGGTGTAGTGATGGCCGACATGTCGAAGCCCTTCGAACATTCTGGTCCGCAACACGACCAGATCCCTCGGCGGCACCTCGTCAAAGTAGCCCCAAATTGTGAAGGCAATGGTGAGATCGTGGACAACCGGAGCTCGGGAGAACAGCGACGCCCGGCGCAATGCGACCCCGAGGCATCCCTGAACAACGTCGTCGATGTTCTCGCCCCCGTCGACGCGCAACTTCGACCGAAGCGAGTTTGCGATCTTGATCGCGAAGCCCTGGTCGGGCCCAGGGGCGCCGAGCCGCTCACCCCGGGGTTGAAAACCTACGATTTCACCGGGACGATCGGGCGACCAAGATGCCGGGACGTGGCCAGGAGATCCATAGGCTCGCGGCTCGTTGGTCGGAACAACGGTGGTGAACTTGGGAGCAGCCATTGCTTTCAGTAAATACCATCACCTGCCCGGCTACGCGCACCGACTGCGGATTTCAGCAGCGGAACCTTCAGTGGACCTCGTGGAGAAGTCCGAACACGAGGCTGTCCTCAAGCGCCCGCCAGGATGCCTCGATAATGTTCGGGCTGACGCCAATCGTCGTCCAGTCACGCCGACCGTCGGTGGCCGACAGCAAAACGCGAGTGGTCGCGCCTGTGGCGCTATCCCCGTCGAGGATTCGAACTTTGTAGTCGGTGAGGTGGATGTCGACGACGTGAGGCACCGCCTTGCCGATCGCCTTGCGTAGCGCCGTGTCGATGGCGTTGACCGGGCCGTTGCCCTCTGCCACCCAGACGTGGCGCTCCGCATCGTCGCCGTCCGGGCCGTCGGTGCCGACCCACACCTTGACCGTTGCTTCAGTCGTGAAGGCACCGTCGGGCAGCTCGTCGGTGATCACCCGCATCGACTCGACGCGGAAGAAGTCGGGGACCCCACCTGCGGCGCGGCGCATCAGCAGCTCGAGTGATGCGTCCGCCGCTTCAAAGTGATACCCCTCGTGCTCGAGCCGCTTGAGGTCGTCGATCACTTGGTTGATTTCCGCCCCGTCGAGTTCGATCCCGATCTCGTCGGCCTTCATCTGAATCGTGGCGCGACCGGCCATCTCCGACACGACGAATCGAGTGCCGTTGCCAACTTCTCCAGGGTCGACGTGTTCGTACGCATCTTTGGCTCGCACGATCGCAGAGACATGGAGACCCGCCTTGTGGGCAAACGCCGACGAGCCGACGAACGGCGCCTGTGGGTCGACGGCCCTGTTGAGGGTCTCGGCAACATGGTGGCTGACCGAGGTCAACCGCTGTATCCGCCCCTCGGGCAGACACTGGTAGCCCATCTTCAGCTGCAGGTTCGGGATGACCGTTGACAAATTGGTGTTGCCGGTTCGCTCCCCCAAACCGTTGAGCGTGCCCTGCACGTGCCGAGCGCCGGCCTCGACCGCAGCGATCGAGTTCGCGACTGCGCATCCGGTGTCGTCGTGGCAGTGGATTCCAATGACCGCATCATCGCCGACGTGCGACCTCACGTCGGCAATAATCTGCCCGACTTCGTGCGGCAGCGTGCCACCGTTCGTGTCGCACAGCACAAGGTGCGTGGCTCCATTGACGACAGCGGCCTCGATCGCCCGCAGAGAGAACTCAGGGTTCTTGCGATAACCGTCAAAGAAGTGCTCGAGGTCAACGAGCACTTGACGGCCCTCGCCCTGCAGGAATTCGACGGAGTCAGCGATCATCGCCACACCCTCGTCAAGGGTGGTCTGCAACGCCTCGACGACCTGATACTCCGAGCTCTTCGCAACGATGCAAACAGCGGGGGTGTTTGCACCGAGCAGATTGCGCAACGTGGCATCGTCGTCGCTCCTGCCACGCGGGCGGCGCGTCGAGCCGAATGCAACCAACGTCGACGTGGTCAGGTGGAGCTCTTGCTGCGCCCGCTGGAAGAACTCGACGTCTTTCGGATTCGCCCCCGGCCAGCCGCCTTCGATGAACTGCACGCCGAGCAGATCGAGCTGTTGCGCAATGCGGAGCTTGTCATCGACCGTCGCAGTGACGCCCTCGACCTGAAGTCCGTCGCGCAGTGTGGTGTCGAAGACTTCGACGAGTCGCATGGTGGTTCGGTCCTGTCGATTAGCGGTGAGCGCCGGCAACGAGCGCTCAGCCAGTGAAGTCCAATATGCGGGCGATTTCAACGCCGCGCTGCTCGCCGGTGAGGACATGCACCGAATCACAGTCATGCAAGATGTGGACGGACCTGTGATTTCGCGGTGTATTGCATCGCTGCGCCGGTGGATGGACGGTGGATTACACGACTTGATCTGGGGGCAACTTGAAAACTTTTGGGGGTAACCCTGTGAGTTGCAAAATATATCTTGACCAGGTGTTTTAGGTCGTTCATCATAGTTTTGTACCGAATAGCGCACGACCGATCCGGCAACGGTGTGGTCGCAGCGAAATCGGAGTACAGGACACTAAAACCACCGGTGCGGACGGGTTCCACGGGCAACCGTGGTGGCCGACCTAGCCGGAGAGAGCCAGACAAATCGGAACCACCCCAACTGGAACCGAGGAGAAAAGCTCTCGATCGGCACCACTTCGATGACACGGGCAACCGGGTCAGCGTGAACGGTGACGACGGATAGCGGGCCGGGAAACCGGCTCGGGACTTCGAAAAGCGGCATCGCCCGCCACGCAGCTCCACGTGTGGAACAGCGGGACGGGCGATGTGTACAGGTCGAGCCGAAGGCTAACGCCCGCAGATCGACCCAAGGTGGATGTGTCCGCCTGAGAGCCCCGGAAGGCGGCTCGGCTTCGGTCGAGAACTGCTGACCGGGGCTCTCCTCGTTTTCCCTCTCGACTCGCTCCATCGGGTTCTATTCGATGCGCGCGCCATCTACGGTCTTCCTATGGCCAAATCGTCGTCTCCACAGCTCGGGATGTGCTTCCCCCGCGAACTCCCAGCGGCATTCGTCGTCGACGCAGCACAGCGACTCGAGGCCGACGGGTTGGACCAGCTGTGGGTGATCGAGGACTGTTTCTACACGGCCGCGCCGAGCTTGGCAGCCACTGCGTTCGCGCACACTGATCACCTCACTGTGGGGATCGGGATCCTGCCCGCCGTTGCCCGCAACCCCGCCATCACGGCGATGGAGCTCGCAACGCTCGCCGAACTCGCACCCGGTCGGCTGATTGCCGGGATCGGCCACGGCGTCCAGTTCTGGATGGAGCAGATGGGTGCCCGCACACCATCGCCTTTGACCACGCTTGAGGAGGTCCTCACCGTGGTGCGCCGCCTCCTCGCAGGCGAACAGGTGACGTTCGACGGACATGAGGTGCGCATGGACGACGTCACTCTCCAGCCCCCACCGGCGAACGCTCCGCCAGTCCTCGCCGGAGTCCGCGGGCCGAAGTCGCTCGCGCTCGCAGGCCGAGCTGCGGATGGGCTGGTGCTTGCCGAGGGCACAGGACCGACCTACGTGCGACAGTCAATCGAGCAGGCTGGACGCGTTGACGACGGAGCGTTTCGGACTGCGGTGTTCACTGCGTTGTGCCTCACCAGCGATCGAGCAGAAGCACATCGCTTGATGGCTTCGTTCCTTGCGAGCCTTTTGGAACTGCCCAACCCCGGGCTTGATGCACACCCGCACATTGACGAGATACGGGAGCGACACTCCAGCGGCGGCGATGACGCTCTGGCTTCTATGCCGGCTGAGTGGTGGCTCGAACTCGGCGCAATTGGAACGCTTAATGACATCGTCGAGCACGTCGAGTTGTTGCACGCCGCTGGAGCGGATGACATTGCGTTCTTTCCGAGACCGACCGTGGAACTGACGCGTGACGACCTTGATGCTGTCGCAAAAATCCGAAGCGCAATCAATTAACCCCAATGCCGCAACTCACCGAAACGAACTCGAGGGTTATTCCTGAGTGACCATCCCCCAGAGGCCTACTAATTACAACCAAGCTAATTTCTCTAAACTGCGGTTAGAGGCCTATCCAACCTGCGTTGGCTAACGTGCGAAGGCATCATTGAGCACCAAGCGAAACGTGGAAAGCGGGCAGCCCCATGCGGGCGGAGTCAGTCGAGACGGAACTGAAGTTCAGAACGCAGGGAGGAACCAACCTTGCAGCGACCTTCACCGTCCCGGCTGGAAAAGAGCGGGCTCCCGCAGTGCTTCTCTGCCAAGGACTCTCGGGGATACGAAATCTGGTCCTGCCTCGCGTTGCGGAGACGATGGCTGAACGGGGCATCGCTACGTTGCGTTTCGACTACGCAGGTTACGGCGATAGCGATGGGCCTCGCGGGTGGATTGATCCGTTCGCGCGAGTGATCGATGGCCGCTACGCCCTGGCGACGCTCATCGGCCGGGAAGAAGTGGATCCGAACCGCATCGGCGTCTACGGCCACAGCTACGGAGGCCCTGTCGCGATCCACATCGCAGCCCAGGAATTGCGGGCTCGAGCCCTGGCCGTGGTCTCAAGCCCCGGGGGCGGCACGGACATGCTCCGATCGACGAGAGCCGAATGGGAGTGGCTCTCTTTGGTCCACCGACTGGACGTCGAACGTGCGGCAATCGCCGCAGGGGCGCCACCAACCGTCGTTGCGCTCAAGGAGATATTTCCCCTTAGTCCCGCATTTTCCAGCGCCTATGCGAAGCTGAAGGGTGAGGGTACGAGCGCAATCGCTGCGGGCTCGGGACTGGGCACGTCGACGTTCCACCTCGCGAGCATCGACCGAATGGCCGTGTTCGACCCGGAAGCAGCGGCACGCAATCTCATTCGCTGTCCGGCACTATTCGTTCACGGCGAGGACGACGACACCGCACCGATGTCTGCTACAGCTTCAATTTTTCGTGCGATCCCGGGGCCGAAGCAATGGCATTCGGTGCCGGGGGCAGATCACAACGCTCTCGATACAGAGCCAGTTCTGACGTCGGTCCTGGCCAAAGTAGGCGACTGGTTCGGCCTACACCTTCCATCAACCGATGAAGGTTGATCGGTGGACCCCGTTGCGGAAAGCTGAAGAACGTCGATCGGAACAGCAACGTAAGCACTGCTCGACGATTGACCGAGACCAGAGCTGCGTTCCTGCAACCTTCGAACAAGACCGGTTGAGACATCACCGGGCCGCTATGAGCCTTAAGCACATATTGAGGCGTCCGGAATCTGTCTCAGACAGCGGTCTCACACCACGATCGGTACTTGTCGACTTCACGTCGAACAGCTCGGTGATAGGTCTCAGCGATTGCCGTCGTCATCGGGCCGGGGCAGGGAATCTCTCGATCATCGACCGAGTTGACTGAGCTCACTTCAGCCGCCGTACCGCAAACGAAAGACTCATCCGCAATGTAAAGATCGGTCCGGGCAAGGTTGTCGATAACAGCTTCGTATCCAAGATCGTGGGCGATGGTGAGAACTGTGCTCTGTGTGATGCCCTCGAGCGCGCCCGCCGCCAGCGGCGGCGTGATCAACTTTCCTTGACGAACCACGAAGATGTTCTCGCCGGAGCATTCGGCAACCAGGCCGTTAGGTGCGAGCATCACGGCCTCGTCGTATCCGGCCTTGATCGCCTCAACCTTGGCCAACGACGAATTGACGTAGTTGCCGGTGGTCTTCGCAGCTGGCGGCATCGTGTTGTGGTCGTGACGCGTCCACGACGACGTCTTCAACCGCACGCCCTTCGCCACGGCATCGTCACCGAGATACGCACCCCACGGCCAACAGGCGATCGAAACGTCGACCGAGCAAGGCAGCGTGTTAAGCCCCATCTCGCCATACCCAAGATACGCGATTGGACGGATGTAACACGATGACAATCCGGTGGCCCGCACGGTCTCCTTGGTTGCAGCGATCAATTCGTCGACCGTATAGGGGATCTCCATGCCGAGAATCTTCGCCGAGTTGAAAAGTCGCTCGATGTGCTCGGTCAGACGGAACACAGCCGGCCCGTCGGCGGTTTCGTAAGCGCGGATCCCTTCGAACACGCCGCTGCCGTAGTGCAAGCCGTGGGTAAGCACGTGGACCTGGGCCTTGTCCCAGTCGACGAGCTCGCCGTTCATCCAGATCTTGTCGGTCGGTGTGATGGGCATGATCGCTCCGGTATTCGGTGGTCGTACGCCGTCAAACGGTATCGGGCACCGGCTGACGGATTGATGTGCGGGTCAGTGTCCCACGCGAGCGGCGATTGCGTCACCGACGTCGGTAGTGCTGCCGGTGCCAGGCTCGACCGCGCACGCGGCACGAATCCGGTCAGCGACATCACCCTCACCGAGGAAGTCGAGCATTAACGCCCCTGACAGAATGGCGGCTGTGGGGTTCGCCAGGTTCTGCCCGGCGATGTCAGGCGCCGAGCCATGCACCGGTTCGAACATCGACGGTCCGGTCCGATCGGGATTGAGGTTGGCCGACGACGCAAGCCCGATCCCGCCGGAGACCGCACCGCCGAGGTCGGTAAGGATGTCACCGAAGAGATTGTCGGTCACGATGACGTCGTAGCGATGTGGATCCTGGACAAAGTAGATGCAGGCAGCATCGACGTGATTGTACGCGGTGACAACCTGAGGAAACTCGGTGGCGACCTCATCGAATGTGCGCTGCCACAGCCCGCCTGCGAACTGCAGCACATTGGTCTTATGCACCAACGTGAGATGCTTGCGCTTGCGTGACGCCGCAAGCGCGAACGCGTAGCGGATGCAGCGCTCGACTCCGAACCGGGTGTTAAACGAGCCCTGGGTCGCCACTTCCTGCGGCGTTCCCTCACGCAGCGAACCACCCTCGCCGACATAGGGCCCTTCAGTGTTCTCACGTATGACCACGAAGTCGTGCGGCTCAGTGCCACCCGGCGCCGTGCCGACGAATGGACGCTGATTGACAAAGAGATCGAGTGCGAAACGCATCTTGAGCAGCAAGCCGCGCTCAATCACGCCCGGCGGCACGTCGGGAGTCCCCACGGCCCCGAGCAGAATGCAGTCGAATGCCCGCAGCTCATCGAGAGACTCATCCGAGAGGATCTCGCCGTCCTTGAGATAGCGGGATCCGCCGAGGTCGAAATCGGTGGTCGCAAGGTCGACTCCCGCAGCACGGATGACCTTGATGGCCTCCGCGGTCACGTCTGGTCCGATCCCGTCGCCGCCGATCACTGCAATGTTATGCGCCATAGTGCGCAGCAGCCTAGGGATTCGGGGGCGACGATGACTCGTCGGCTCCGGTTGGGACGGTCGGCTCAGTCGACGACGTCGTGCTCGATGTTGATGATGTGGTGCTCGACGTGGT
>Ga0115572_10001054_pt1 | contig 22695 bp, 36 predicted proteins | sample COGITO_mtgs_1206_FD_88681 | JGI IMG/M metagenome (GOLD analysis project Ga0115572, IMG submission 88681) | Pelagic marine microbial communities from North Sea - COGITO_mtgs_120607 | ecosystem: Environmental > Aquatic > Marine > Epipelagic | place: Germany:Helgoland, sampling site Kabeltonne... | reverse complement strand
TAACGCTGTTGACTGCGTTCCATTAGCTCACTGTGCTTTTGCAGGTTGAGTTTACCAATAGCAAACAACAATAGACTATTGTTGTTTGCTATTGGTAAACTCAACCTGCAAAAGCACAGTGAGCTAATGGAACGCAGTCAACAGCGTTACAAAGGAATAGTCTAATGCAAGTAAACAATGTTTTTGATACAGCACAATTAAATCAATTGTTTGAAACTATGACAGCAGAGTGCTGGGATACAATAGACTGGGCTCCTAAAACATTTTTAAATGTTTACATACAAAAGCCACAACACGATGTAGAAACAATATACAACGGAATGGCTGCTAAGTCAAGCAACATCACTTGGCAGGATAGAACCACTGTTTACAACTTTGACAGCGGTGTATTATATAAAATGTATTTTGATGCTGTTAACAGTAGTGGTATGGCAGAGGATGATCATTTGTGGGTATATGCTTTTGTACACAAAGATATTGATACATTAGGCAAACAGTTGTTTGAACAATTTAAAACAGCATATCCGTATACTAGAGAAAACTTATGGTTTTCATATATGCAAACAGAAACATACTTTGATTGGCACATAGACAGCAAAAACCCATTGTGGAGATATCATCAAGTAATAAGAAACGATGGTGTTACTCCAAGCTTTACAACCGAGTCAGGAGATGTATATGCTCTGCCCAACACCAGCTTTATTGAAGACGCTAGTGCAAGTCATTGTGTAAAGCCAAACACCAGTGAACGACTACACTTGGTTGGATCAACAACAAGGTTACCACAATGAACGTATACGCTAAACAAACATATGTAGCAGACAGCAACATACACGGCACCGGACGTTACGCAGGCGAGCAGATACTCAAAGGTGATCTGGTAATGGTTGTTAATGGGGAGTTTGTGGCTAGACAGCCGGACAACAAGTTTATGCCATTGTTGGGCACGGACCTTGTTATAAAGTGTGATCAAACATATGTAAACCACAGTGACGATAATAATATCACACTAAGAGGACAAGTTACGTTTTATGCAAATAGAGATATAGCAGAGGGCGAAGAGCTCACTATGAACTATCACGACTTTGTTAAAAAATTAAACTTTTGATCCTGGATTACTAGCGTAGAAACTTTTAATTTTCTTTCTATATTCATCACTAGCATAAGGCCATCCGCTTATGCATACTCTGCTTCCGCTACAGTGTTTAACATAGTGCGGCGCACCTACACGCATACAAACCATTCTATTTCTTTTTGGTAGTACGCTAATAGTATTTTCAACAAACCTTACAGGCAACGTATCAACCATATGCTGGAACTCTGGCTTCCAATCCTTGTGTGCATCCTTTTCACTTGGCAATACTATTTCACCATCTGTTTCGTCTGTTAGATAAAGCATAAACACAAACTCGCCAAACAGCTCTGCACTTTCAACGTGTAGCTCATAATAGCCTTTGCCTGGCTCAAAGCTTTTGGTATAAAACTGTACGCCATTTAAATTATCTTTAGGAGCAGGCTGTTCACCTTGTGCTACAAAGTGAGCATTTAGTTTATCAAATATCATATCAACAGTAGCACTATCGTTGCGCAGGTTATCGTTGAATACATTGTAGTGATACAGTGTACGACTTATAACGTGTGCTTCTTTGGCACCATCTTTTGTTTTACTGTCAGTGCTATAAAGAGTATCAAGCAACGCATCAACTTCCGTGTCGCTGAGAAAGTCATCGTGTTGCCAAAGCCAATTTGGTTCTAGTTCTTGCCAGTTGCTCATAGTATTTCCTTATGTTATTGTAGCGTCTGCACTCAATGGACTATCGCATTTCCATTCAACCTCTAAAGGTTGTTGTACAAACTTGCTGAGTTCTTCATCAACAGTTGCTTGATTGTCCAACATCAACTGTAAATCGTCTGTGCGCATACTAGCACTAAAGAAACGTTGATGATGTTTATTGTGTAATACAGTAACAGGTGTGTCACTGAAGATGTCAGCTACTAACGTTCTATTGCGTTCAACTAAGCTTTTGAGAAAAGGCATAGTGTCTAACTCTGCAAAGAATCTTTTAGTGTCTGCGTATACACTATTTATATGGTTTTTAATTAGGTTAGTATTAACCAATGTATGATAGAACCAATGGTAATCAAACATACGAACCAGCTCGTCAACATCGTAGCTGTTGCAAGCGTGTATGATTTCAAACGTCTGATGTCCAATGCCTATTGTTTTTGTACTAATACCGTGTTGAGTTTGATATTCGGGTGTTGCCATATCAATGTTGGCTACCAAGTGTAAGAAGTAAGTTCTTACATAATCAATTTCTAATGTGTGAAAGTTATAGTCCAGTGTACGCAACCAACTGTCAGCAGTTTCGCCGGGCAGTGCAATAATCATTTCACTTGTTGTGGGAATGTTTTTGTTTTTGTATTCTTGTATTAACGGTGCTAATCTACTGTTGTCAATGTTGCTTCTATTGATATTAGCCAGCACTTCGGGCGTGTGTGTTTGAAAACTTATTTTAAGGTTACGCTGATCAATAGGAATATTATCAAATATCTTTTCTAGTATTACAGGAAGATTCTTAGAACCATTCTTAGCAATACCACTGTAGCTTATTCTTAGATAGTTGTCTTTGAGATTTTGATTGTCAATCATATTTTGTACAATGTCAATGTCTTGTTTTAGAATACCAAAGTTAGCATCAAGTATTTCTAATTCTACAATGTTTTTGTAATCATATATTTTTGCAATAGTTGAGTATACATCATCAACATTAAACTTTGTTAGTTTGCTTCTGCTTTGTCCGCCCCAGTCACAGAACGCACAGCTATAAGGACAACCTCTGTTTGTTTCAAAACTTACTTTAAACTTTTCACCTGTGTCGAGTATACTATCAAACACTCCGTCAGTATAAGGTGTGGGCATATCAGTTAATGTAGTGTTGCTATAAGGCAAGTCCAACAACCATTCACTGAAAGCTATTTCGCCTAAGCCTGCAATGCTAGTGTCTAGCCAACTTCGTTTGTCATCGTAAGAGATTTTAGCTAGAGCATTTTCAGGAACTTGTGGACCACCATAAACTACAACACCTGCAGGGTTAATGCTTTTATAGTATTCTGCTAGTTCATCGTTGTAGCTTTGATTCCAAACATAACAAGTAAGTCCTAGTATGTCGGTATTGGCTAATATGCTGTGATAGTCAGCTACAGGTTTGTGCTTGTAAATAGGCTCGTGGAAATTGTATCGCTGGTTTACAGCGTCAATACTTTTACAGTGACTTATCAAACATCCAACAGCATACGGAAGCCAATTACTGTGAATAATTGATATAGTACCTAGTAGAATGTTTTTCTTAGTACCCATTGTTTTCCAACGCCACCTGGCAGTTCTTCGTGTTCAATTGTCCAATCATAAACACTGTGTTCAGCAAAGTATTCTAATAGTTTTGGATTTTCTTCTCGACTAACCCATACATTTTTGTAGTCTAGTTTGCGAGCATAAAACACACTGGTGTCCAATGTATCAAGTCCGCGAGCTAAGTCAGCACGCCAGCCACCAAAGTCGTAGTCTCTGTCTCTGACGTGTCTACTCATAATGCGTATGCTTCCTTCGTACTCTGGACGTTCGATGCCTGCACTATAATAGATCATTTCGTCATTGTCCCACGCCATACGTGAAAACACTGTGTGCTGAAACAATGGCCATTTGCTATAGTTGTCTGCGTGTTTGTGGTCAGCAGTTTTAGCAAACAACTTTTCGATGTCTGCCATATGTGGTTCAATTGGTCCTATGTTCCACTTCATAGATGTGCCAAGTCCAATTGTCCGTCTAAACTAAACATAAGAGCAATACGTGGCTGGTCACTGGTGTTAACTACACTGTGCGGATATCCAATGTTTAAGAAATAAGCGTTGCCTGCTTCTAATACATATTCTTCAACTGCACCATCTCGCTTCCACAAGTTCTTTACCAAACCATCTGAGAAGATAGGAACAATACAACGAACTGCATAAGTTGTATCATAGTCAACGTGAAAAGGAATTTCTTTACCTGGAGCAAGCTTTGTAATTCTAATACGGCTTGCAGGGCTTTTGCACTGTGTTACAATTTTCTCAAAGTAACTGCCAGTGTATTCTTCTGTTGGCACATTGTACAAGTGTTCTTCTTTACGGCGTAAACGTTCTTTAACGCTAGCAGTGTAAGGCAACACTTTGCTTGGTGTTGTTAGATTAATTTGTTCAAAGTTATCGTAAACGTCTTTAACCAACGCTTCGTGGTTCATACACAATCCAGGATTGGCACTGCGCACGTCTGTAAATTTTTCTGCTAGTTCATTGCAAGCTGATTGTAACAGTTCCAAGTCAATGTCTAGGTTTAGGTTTGCCATAGTTGGCAATTGATGTTTCTTTTTCATAGGTCGTATACTCCTGCTAAACATACCCTTGCAACCGTGCCGCTTCTTCTGAATTTAGCATAATCGTCGTTGCTGGTAGTTGCTAACCAAACACTATCGCTTGGTTGTAAATCTAATTGTTCACACGCTTCTATTTGTTTATTATACAACGTTTTGTGTACAAAGTCAATCGCAAAATTGTTGATAATTGCTTCGGCAACGTTGTGTGCATAATAGTTGTAATACTTAGCACTGTGTACAAGTGCTTCAAGCTTAGGGTCCGGAGTGCGTGTAAATATCCATCCTGTGCGTATGTTGCGTACACCAAAACTCTTGCTTAGACTGTAAAAAACAGTCTCTACGTTGCTGTCGATGTCAATTGCTTGCTTACGTGTACTGCCTACGTAAGCCAAGTCTAAGACGCTTGTAGACGTGTTGTGCGTGGGTACAAAGTTACCTGTTGCACTACTAGGTATGCTTTGATAAAACACTGCTTCATCGTATATGTTACCACGAGGAGTTATCCACTGATAATCACCTTTGTCCATATACACACCGCGAGTTTCTTGATTGTACCACCAGTTTAATCCTTCTGTGATACCGTTCATAGGATACACATAAAAGTCTGATAGGTCAGCTACGGGCTTTAACCAGTTGATGATATTTGTTTCGTACTTTCGCACGCCATCATAGTCGGGCTTTACACTGCCCAACAGTTGTCTTACTATAGGTAATACTGGTGTTCGTACTGCGCTACTTTGGTTTAGTAAAAAATCTTTCAACTGTCCATCCTGCTATATCATATTTGTCTAGTCTATATTCACGTGGCCTATCGTGATGTCTTTTGTGCCAGCCTTCACCGGGTGCAAAAATATTAGCAAAAGGAATATCTGCTGGTTTGCCTTTGGTGTGTGCTAGCCAGTTAAGCAATCCAAATCCTAAGTATGCTAGAACGTATGGCATTGCCACAAAGCTTATAAAGCCACTTATGCCGCCTACTGCTAGTATTGTAATAGCCCACCCGGCGTGAATGTAATTGCCCCAACGATGAAAGAACACAACTCTTGGATTCTTCAATAAGTCTGCAATGTACTTTCTTGGAATGTAGTCAACACGCCATTTACTCAACAACACATTCAACCAACCTTTGTATTGCGGACTGTGCGGATCACGTTCTGTGTCACTGCCTGCGTGATGCATACGATGTACCGCCGCCCAAGTAATAGCACTTCTGCCTCCGCAAATTTGTCCAAAGAATAGCATTACTACTTCAGCCACTGGTGATGCATCAAAGCTTCTGTGGCTAAAGTATCTATGGTAACCCAAGCTAATACCTAGCAGGGCTGCAACATAATAAAAAGCATATCCTAAAACAAATGTCATCATACTGCCATCGGTGCCTTGATAGTTGTTTGAGGTGTATAGTTTAATAGTTTATAGTCGTCTACAGTTGTGTTCAGCAGTTGCTCCAAGCTATCAAACTCTGGCATTACCAATTGTGGTAACTCGTGTGGTGAACGTTCTAGTTGTTGTGCAACCTGTGTCATATGGTTCTGATAAATGTGTGCATCCCCAATAGTGTGTACAAAGTCACCCACTTCAAGATCGCAAATGTGTGCCAACATATGTGTTAACAGTGCATAACTTGCAATGTTAAATGGTACACCCAAGAACATATCAGCACTGCGTTGATATAGTTGGCAACTCAATTTACCATTCATTACTCTAAACTGTGCTAATGTGTGACAAGGAGGCAATGTCATTAATTCAAGTTCATTGGGGTTCCAAGCACTTAGAATAATACGCCGACTGTCTGGTTCATTTTTCAGCTGATGGATAATCTTTCTAATCTGGTCAAAGCCTTCGCTGTTGAAGTCACGCCATTGACCTCCGTACACAGGTCCTAGTTCTTTTACTAAACTGTCATTACGATAGCCCAGCGCAGCACCTTGGTTGTCAGCGTTGGCAGTCCATATGGTAGTTTTTTCTGTTATTTCTTCACGTGGCTTACCAAATGTAATTTCAGCTAGTCTACGTTCATCTGTTGAGCCTTCTAAGAACCATAGTAGTTCTCCTGTTACACTCTTCCACATAAGACGTTTAGTTGTTACTGCTGGAAATCCGTGCGATAAGTTAAAGCGCATTTGATATCCAAACACGCTTCTAGTACCTACTCCAGTTCTGTCACCTACATCTTCTCCGTTGTCCAAGATGTGTTGTAGTGCGTCTAGATATTGTTTCATAGTTTCCTCAATTTGTTATTTGTTTCTATTGTCGCTTGCAGTATTTTACTACCTGTGTAGTCTGCAAAAGCTTCGGTGTCCTTTGGAAAGCAGTGTCCTTCGAAACCTAATCCACCTACTGCGTTTGGTGCGTTCATATGACTTGGTCCAATATTTTCCATATCGCTAAGAGCGTGTACTAGACTTTCGTGGTCGTATTGTTCACCAAGGTTTGAGAATATTTCGTGGAAGTAAGCTACTTTCATTGCCAACCAAGTGTTGTGCATATACTTTACCATACTTGCTGTTGGTCTGTCGTAGTGTTGTTTAATGCTTGAATGATATTGAAAAGCCGTTCTCCAAAATTTAAAACCATCTCTAGTTCCTCCAAAAATCATTGACTTCTGTTCGTTAAAGTCTGCATAAGCAGTAGAGGCTCTTAAAAACTCCGGACTGTAAGTAACAGTCTCTGGATAGTGTTCCATCATATCTGGTGTAACTGTGGACTTGAGTAGCACAGGAACATCGCCAAGTCCTGCTGTTTCAATATCATTCAATACGCTGACAATAATGCTGTCGTCACAAACTCCATCTGTTGTTGGAGTCGGCAAGCACAATATAATACCATCAGTATCTTTATGGTCTTCTAGTTTGTTGTTGAAGTGAGCAGGATCAATCGTTACGATGTCGTGTTCGCTGTTTCTGATTAAGTTATTGGCAATGGCACTGCCTACAAAGCCGTGTCCAAAAATAGTAATCTTCATAATTTTCCTTATAAGCGGATATACTTTTCCAAGTATAGGTTATCAACAGGACCACTTTCTACCATAGCGTATTCTTCTTCAATACGTGTTACTGGTAAGAACGTATCGCACTTGTAATTGCCTACAATACGACTAAAGTGTAGTTCATCAACAATATCTAATACGCTGTTGAGTAATCCAGCACCGCCTATAATCCAAATCTCGCCTCGTAGCTCAGCTAAGTTTAGCAAGTATTCTTTAGGCTCTGTGTGTACTCGACTGCGCATCACAATGTTTTCGCGATCAGGCAAAGGCTTAACTGGTAAGCTATCCCAAGTCTTACTTCCCATAACAACAGTCTTATTTTTGGTACATTCTTTGAACCACTTTAAGTCTGCAGGGTTATGTGGCCACGGTAAGTCTCCGTTGCGTCCAATGCCCCAAGCGTCATCACAGGCTAGTATTGCTTTAATCATTGTTTGTTTCGTCGTTGTTGAACTTGTCCAATAAACTAGAGACACGGTCGCCAACATCCGATTCAATATCGTTGAAATCAACTTCAATTCGGATGTCGACAATGTTCTCTGCTATTTCTTCAGACAATGTTAATACTTGTTGCACACTATCAAAACCTTTGAGATCATTATGATCCCAATTGATAGTTTGTCCATTATTAAGGTCCACTTCAAGTGTACGAACATACTTAAATGGTAGTTCGTCTGCTACAACATCACGTAAGATGTTATCGAAGCTTCTGTCTCGTCTGAAAATAGCCATAGTTGTTTATGCTTTCTTTTTAGCTGGGCGACCACGTGTTGGTTTAACACTTGCGTCTAGTTCAATTGCTCTAGTTTTCAAGTCTTCAGCTTGTTCCATAAGCATTTTTGATTCAGCCATCCATTGGCGTGCTAGTGTAGCATCGTCTAGAACTGTTTCGTTCATTGCTACTGCTTCAACGCTTGCCGCTGGTACTGGTGTTGCTACACCGTCTGCTGTTGCAGTTACACCGCTTGCACGAGGCGCACTGTCTGTGTCATCTTGCAATACGTTTTCGATGTCAGCTTGGCTAGCGCCTGTAGCTTGCATACGAACAATAGTATTGATTTGGCTCAATGGAATCTTTTGTCCTGGAACTGGCATCATTACGATTTGGTCTGTTGGAATCTTACGAAGACGTCCGCTAGCGTGTAGATAGTTAAGTGCATTAGAACCATCTGGGAAACGTTCACGAGTTAGTACTTCATAAAAGTCACCTGTTCGTTGTGCTGGTTCACTTTCAACAATACGCATCATTGATTCGTGAATAGCATCTGGCAGTGAATCAGTTTCACAAACTAGACAGTTGTGGATGTCTGTTGGATTACCACGTTCGTCATAAATTTCTCTAAACACTACAACGCACTTGCGTCCTGTGTTTTCAATCATTCCGATATGTTTAATAGGTGTTGCCATAATTAATTTCCTTCGCTTTGTGGAGTAGGATCAACCCATCCAGCTTCGCCTTCAACTGGTGCTTCTACTTCTGCTGGTGCTTCTGCAGGTGCTTCTGCTGGCATATTGTGCTTTAGGAATGCAGCCAAACGTGACCATACTCCGCCAACAATACCTGCTTCTTCTGCACTAAATGCGCCACGCTTTGTAGCCAAGTCGATAATTCTTGAGATAGTTACAAGATCACCCATACCTAGTCCAGGTACTTCTGATTGTACTTCTTCTACTTTAGTTTCTTCAGTCATAATATTTTCTCCTGTGTATATTATATGCTATGTTTATTTAGCCTCTTTAACAGACACTATAATAGTAAATGTTACAGTACACCAGTTGAACGACTTTCGTGTTCAGTGCCTGTAACTTTGTATTCTAACAGCGTATCCTTAAAATCGTTTAAGTCACGCAGATCAAGGAACCAAAACTCGTATGTACGAACTCCTAGTTCCTTGATATAAAATAAGTCTCTTGCATCGTTTAAATGTAACTCTGCAAAGTCTGGAACATCTTTAACACCAAAGTCAACAACAAGACGTTGACGTATCATTTTAAAGTATGTTCTAATGTCAGCTAATTGTAAGCTTTCCATATCCTGTTGACTCAGGTTGTAGTTGTGCCACCATTTCATTATGCAGCTTCCTTCTTGGTTTCGTAATGTATTGTTGTACCAAACGGTGCTTCAATTGAAGAACTGCCTGCCCATTCATCGTGGATAAGAAACAATGTATCACAATAGTCTGGATTGCCCCAGCTATCCCACGGCATACCATCTGTGAACATAATAAACTGTTCCGGTTCGATACCTTGCTCTTCCATCATTGTCCAGTTAACCATAAAGTCAGTGCCACCACCGCCTGTAATTTCATACTCACGAATGTCACGTCCGTCATCACTGGTAAACTCATCATAGCCATATACTTTGGTATCAAACTGCCAAATACGAATACGGTACTGTTGGAACTGTTCCATAATACCTGCAACTTCACTTACAAAGTCACGTAGCATAGTTTGACTAATACTTCCGCTAGTGTCAATTGCTAAGCAAATATCAATTTCATCATCTACATCCATACCCGGAAGTACAACACCCGAGAACTGACTTTTACGATTAGGAATTTGAAAAGTAAAGTCGCTCTTAATAGTGCTTTCAAGTGTAGCACGAATCATTTCACGCCAATCCATTTTAGGCTCTACAAGCGAATTGATAATACGCTTAAACTCTGCTGGTACGTTTCCTGCACCTGCGGCTTGAGCTGCATTAATCATTGCTTCTTTGATTTCATCGCTTAGTGCTTTGGCTTCTTCTTTGCTCATAGCACCTGGACCTTTTCCGTCCTTGCCTTCTGAACCTTCGCCATCACCATCATCTTCTCCACCCATATCCAAATGCATATCAAGTGTTTCTTGTGGCTTTGCACCGTTTTCAATTAGGTTGTCGTATACGTCTTCGGTTACCCAATCTGCATACTTGTCATCTAACAAAATCTTAACTGCGGTAATCACACGTCCAATTTTTTCACGCTTGAGAATATGATTGATAACATAGTCACCTGCCATATTCCAAATTTTCTTGTCACGGTCTTCAACACGCATAAAGTGTTCGAACATAACGTGACCAAGTTCGTGTCCTACCAAGAACACCAACTCATCATCATCTAAGGTTGCAATAAATTCACTGTTGTAATAAAACTTGCGACCATCTGTTGCCGCAGTAGGACACCAATCGTCCGCTTGTTCTAGTGTTAGTCTAATAGCTAACTGACCAAAGAACGGATGCTGAAAAAGCATTTTTACACGAGCTTGTACAATGCGTGTTTCTGCTTCATTCATAATCATAGGATTCTCCTGTTATTGCTTTATACTACTATAATACAACAACAAGAGTAATATGTCAACCTTTAACTGTACAATATCTTAAAAGTAATGTAATCTTCTTCAAATAAGAAAACAAAGTCCCTGCCCACTCGCTGATATTCTAGCTTGTTAAACTCTTGCTCTTTAGCAATAGTTTGGGCTTGTATTCTGTTACAGTTGTTGATTCTATTAGGGCTGTTTGCCCAAGTCTCTTTCCATTCTGCAATTTCGGCAGGATACACGCATAGTTTACCAAAGTGTTCTATGCAAGCTTCTTCGCCATACATACGGCGGTTCATACTGCTTCTTATGCAAAATTGGGGGTGTGTATTATCGTATATCATATTGTTATTATTAAAAAAAAGGAGGAGACTGCCCATCAAACCACTGAAGAAACAGTCTCCCCAAGTATGAACACCTTAGGCTTCTTTGATAAGGTGTCCGTAACTCTTCATAAACTCACTCCAGTTTTTCAACTTACGAAGTTGTGCTTTAACTCCGTATTGTACAAACACTAGACGTGTAGCCATAATAATCATCTCTGGGTCAAAGTTCTTCAACCAAAAGCCCAAGCAGTTGTCTAGCATATCTGCAAACTGCTGTTGAGTAATGCCATTACCAATGGTATCATATTCACCTTTGAGTTCATATGCCATTGAAGTGCTTAATGAATACTTGGCACTAATTTCATCTGTTTTAAGAGTAGTAACAGTTCCGCTTAGGATGTCACTTGGGTTAGGAAGCTGGCTTGCTACTTTACGGTGTGCCATAAACTTTAGAGCAGTACCTTCACCAATTGATGCGGCAACCATATCTGTGCATTCTTGCATAGAGAACTCTTCTTCGCCACTGTCTACGTCAAACAATGTATCACTTACATATGTCCAAGTACGTGGAGTAGCAAATGAACGCTCTGCACTTGCAGGGTCGAAGTTGTACAAGTCACTTTTACTAAAAGTGTTGTAACCTACAACGTCTGGGTGTACGTTATTTGAAGTAGCCCAGTTCAACCAGTCTTGAAAGTCTACACGCACTTCATAGTGCATAAAGCGGTTAGCAAGCGGCTTAGGCATACGGTATGTAACGCCTTTGTCTGTTTCACGGTTACCAGCGGCTGCAATAACAACATTGTCTGGCAACTTGTATTTGCCGATAGCACGGTTAAGAATAAGCTGATAAGCTGCGGCTTGTGTTGCAGGAGCGGCGCCGTTTAATTCGTCTAGGAACAAGATAATAATATCGTGTTCTTTTGCCATCTCTGCATCTGGAAGTTCGTCTGGCGCACTAAAGCGCATTTTGTTAGCTTGTGGGTCATAGTATGGATAACCTTTAAGATCCGTAGGATCCCAAAGACTCAAACGACAATCAATTAGGTGAGCTTTTTTGCCATCGGCAATGTAGCTGTCACGCAACTGTTCGAATGTTTCTGATTTACCAATACCTGGAGGTCCCCAAACCATAATAGGGCGTTTTACTTTGAAAGCACGTTTTGCATACTTTGAAAGTTCGGACAGTTTAACTGTACGGGTGTTTGCATTAGAAGCCATATTGTAGTCCTTTTTGTTGCTACAGTTTTTTGTTTATAATACTATACTACAGTATGAAGTCTTACTTGTCAACCTCTGATTGCAATAAATTGTAAATTTCTACAACTTCATTGTCGCTTATAGGAGCACCATTGGCACCAACAAAATCTTTGTACCAAGCACGAGCTTCGGTAATCAATTTAGGACTGGTAATACGCTTACGCTCACACGCAGATTCAAGTAAGTGTTTGCCTAGTGTGTCTAGGAATTGTTCTTTAGCCATTGGTATTTTCTCCTGCAGATATGGTTAATTCGCCATCTGAGTTAGTTTTAAGTTTGATGATGTTTTGGGCAGCAAGTGTTGCTAGAGTGCTGTCAACCATAGCTTGCGCATCTGCTTGACGATTGCCACGTCCGATAAAGTATCCGCATAAGGCACAGCCTAGTCCTAGCGCAACTCCAATTAAACCTTGTTCTACATCCATTAACTTTATCCTTAACTAGTTAGCTTATGTATTAAATATACAGTATAAGTCGCAGGTTGTCAACCAGAAAAGTTAGCCTAAGCAATCAATCCAGCCAGTAAAGTTTCCAATAAGTTTGTAAGTTACGGCATCGTCTTCGCCGAATAGCATAATAGTTTTTTTAGTGAGATAGTATGGCCATATCATATTACGGCTTAGTTTGAGTATTGTTTTGCTATTAACAACATAGTCATCGTCAATACTCACACGAGTGTAGTCAAATTCTTGATCTTTAAGTAGCGCAAATCCTTGATAGGTTAGACGCAATCCTTCGCGACTATGGTTGTAGAAAATATCCCTTGGATGCAAATTGAAGTCCGGATAATGCTCAACGCAATAGTCAACAATCTGTTTATGGATTGATATCGTCTTCGTCAACTTCTTCACCCGATGTAAGCTTAACAACTGTAAAGTCTACAGTCTTAAACATTTTATTCAAACGCTCTGCTAGGTTGAAAGCGTGTCCGCTGTTACTAAAAGATACCTTTTTGTATTTTGGACCTGGGTAGTTTACCAAGCTATTTAAGCTTCGTAAGTTAATTGGCGCACCTTCGTGAAATACTGCATAGATAGCATCAGCTTTTAAAACTTGCTCGCTTCTGTAGTTTTCTGTATTAGTGTGTTCTAGTATAATTGTTGGCTTTGGTCTTGCCATAATAAGTCTCCGTCTCTTTAACATATGCTATAACTATTTAGCACAAAGACAAAAACTTTTACTCTTAATTTTGGGATTCTGTGTGTATTAACCGCTTATAACTTGCCAAATGCCCATATACGCTCTGCACACCACCAACATTTGCCACAGTGCTTGCTAAAGTCCGTTGTAGGTGCTACACAACTGCGTGTACGTTCAAACAAGTCTAGTATGCCCAAACGTTCGTACTCACTGGCTACATCACGCTTATCGTGGTTAATCATTGGACAAAAGAAACTTCTATTATCGCCATCGGTACCAATCCAACGCACAGGATCTGTGTTGTTGTTTCTGTTATCAGAAGGTGGACTATAGTCTTCTACTTGCGTGTGAAACTCAGGATCTTTAGGCCCGGCAGTAATACCACTGAACACTACATCAATTGTACCTGCATCAAAATGACTTTTTACAAATTTTGTCATAGCTGGTATCTTGTCTGGTCCATCACCTTTGAAATGGTGTACCAAATGATCAGCAACATCTAACTGTGGAAAGCGATGCAGTGTGTAGTCAACAATAGCTCTGCTAAACAGCATTTGAAAAGGAGCACTAGCTTCTACGATAGTAAATGGATGTAGGGTTTGTTTTAGATTGTTTTCAGTTATATACTTTGCAGTATAGTAGAACATCAATCCTGTATCAGCACCACCGGACATTTTGATTCCAATGTTGCTTGCATCGTGTGGATAGTATTGATTGTATATTTCTTCTAAGAAGCTCACGGCAATTTACTCGTCTGCTTTAGCACGTCGAATAGCAAGAAGCATATCGCTTTCTGTTTTATAAGGACCCATCCAAGGATAGTCATCTAGTGTTTTACGCTTTGGAACATACGCACGAGTCCAGCCATTGTTTGGATATAAGAATGCATAAAAGCCTGCAACATATTCAATATCACTTTTGGCAGTCTTAGTAAACACAGGAAGTTTCTTTTCCATCCTGTCATTGAATATTTCACTGTAGCCAGTTGGATATCCAAAACACTCAACTTCATCTGTATTAACATTTCTGTCGATGTCGTTGATTTTAAATTCCTTGGCAAACTCTTCAAATGTATAAGTTGTGGTAGTTTCTTCTCTGCTGTTGTAAAACTCTGCAACTCCGTCAACACATTTAACTGTGCCTACTTTGCCAACTGTTTTACTTTCAACAATGTAAAACTTTCCAGCAATAACACTTTTTGCTGTTAGTTTCATTTATTCGTCTCCGTATGCTTTATTCAAATACACACTGTGTTCTGTTGCACTAGCACTCAAACGTTGTAAGTCCCACTTGCCACATAACTTCATAAAGTGTAAGCCTACTTGTCCAATACGTTTCTTAGTAACTTGTTCTACAATCTTTTCATCAAGTGCTTCCTTAATATCATCAGGTTGTAGTGTTAAGTCAATAATGTGTTTGTTGCGGTTATAGTCATCAAGAACTCGATGCTCAACGCCATCGTGGTCAGTCCAACGTTGAAGCATCATATTGTTCCACTCAAAGCCTTTGCTGTCTTTGTCTGCAAATGCTTCTAATAGTCCAACTTTGTTCTTGGTGCCTTTTTTACGCACGCCTGGAAATGCACTAAAAATGTTATCACTAGTATCACCACGCATACACTTTTCAAACAACAACCATTCAGGGTCGCCAATTTGTTTTTGTTCGCCAGTTTTCTTATCTTTAACTGGCTTACCTGCGTCATTAACAACGCCGTCTAGTGTAATCCACTCTTTGGTAATACCGTTGTACTGTGTAACATTTTCACTAATCATCTGATAAAAGTCGCTGTCACTACTTACAATAACGTGCTTATCACTTGGATGATTCTGTATCCAACGTGCAATAAAGTCATCTGCTTCACAACGATGATGTTGTAGCGTAGTGCAATTACTTTTAGTTTCTACAAACTCACGGAACTGATCAAACGCACCCCAAAAGGCTGCATCTTCATCTTGCTCTGCTTGTGACTTCGCTTGTAAGGCAACCTTACGTTGTGCTTTGTAAGGAGTATAAAAGTCCTTGCGCCAGCTACGGCCTTCAAAGCAAAATACAACGTGTGTTCCGCCTAAGTCTTTGAAACATCTATTGACACTAGCAAACATAATGTGGAATGCCATACCAATTTTAGTTTCAATAACATCACCGCGAACAACGTGCCTAGCTCGTGCAAACATATTTGCACTGTCAATTAGAATGTAACTCATAGATGTAATGTCCTGTAATTTTTCTTACTAATAATAGTATATACTATTGTTAATAGGTTGTCAACTGTAAAGTTGTTAGACAAGCACTTAATTGCGCTTGCCTGCTGTTGTTATTAGATTCCACGCCATTGTGTAATCTCTGTCTTTGTATACTTCGGTTTCAAGACTGTCTAAGTGCTCTAGTATTTCAAACGTTCGAGCCCTAGCGGCTAATCTATTTGTAGCGTCACAGAAGTTTAGTTTTGAAACTTCTACCCAAGGACGCATATGATGTAGATTAAAGTACTGTCGACTCATTGGAAACAACACCGCGACACAAATCGTTGAACCACTGCTCTACAACTTCGTCGTCATTGCGACCACTGTAGCCTGCTTCAACAAGACTTTGAACAAACGCATCGTTCCAGTCTAGCTCAAAGTAACCAGTGCGTGGATCCTTTGGATCTTGCATTGTAACTTCAAGTACTTTAACCCAAGGTTCTTTGTTGATACTAGCCAACTGTTTTTCTAGCGCATTGTCTTTAAGACGTGCTTTTGCAAACATACGCTTGATAAATTTTACCATCCTATTTTCTCCCAAGGAACATCTTTGTTGCCAAAGTGTCCATATGTACAATTCATACTATAGTTATTATAGCTGAATAAATCAAATCTGTCAATGATTCCTTTTGGTGTTAAGTCAATGTTGTTGCGGATAAAGTTTTGTATGCTTCTGTTGTGTCCGTTTGAATCTACATAAATGCTTGTAGGTTCTTTGACACCAATCGCATAGCTTAGTTGAATTTGGCACCAATCTGCCATATCATCTGCTACTACATTCTTAGCCAACCAACGTGCCATATAAGCCGCACTTCGGTCTACCTTAGTAGGATCTTTTCCTGAGAAAGCACCGCCACCGTGTGGAGCAAATCCACCATAAGTGTCTACGATAATCTTACGCCCAGTTAATCCTGCATCACCATCTGGTCCTCCAATTTCAAAGTTACCAGTTGGATTAATGTGCCAAACTGTGTCATTGGTTACTAGGTTGCCAAGTGCAGTAATTGCAACTTGCTTTGCAATAGTTCTTGCAGTTTCAATTTCGCCTTTGGCGTGTTGTGTACTAATAACAACTTGGTCTGCACTAACTGCTTTACCACCTTCGTAACGTATACTAACTTGTGATTTAGCATCAGGACCTAGTACATTGTCGTATGACTTGACTTCTTTCAACTCTTTGAGAATCTCGTGACTATAATGAATAGGTGCTGGCAAGAACGCTTCGTTGTCGTTACACGCATAACCAAACATAATGCCTTGGTCACCTGCTCCGAAATCATCAGTGCCCAATGCAATGTCTGCACTCTGACTGTGTATTTCGTTATATAGTTTTAGGTTTTCCCAGTGAAAGCCTTCTTGTTCATATCCAATGCGCTTTACTGTATCCCGTACAATTCTCTCAACTTGATATTTGTTGAGATTAAAATTCTTTACCTCGCCCGCCAATGTTACCATATTGGTAGTTACAAGTGTTTCGACAGCAACACGAGTTGTTTCGTCGCCTGCTGTGAGTGCCGCATCTAGGATAGCATCTGAGATTTGGTCTGCGACCTTATCTGGATGTCCTTCGCTAACACTTTCGCTAGTAAAAGTATAATTGTTCACATTCTATCCTTTGAAAAATTCTAAGTAGATAATATAACCAACCATTGTTAACCAAATCATTCCTACACTATCTTTGATAGCTTTTAGAGTTTTTGCGTGTTCACTTGTTACTACATCCGCAGATGTCATTGAACCCAAGCTTTTTGGTGCCGGTGTGGCTTTCTTAGTTGCTGTTTTAGCTGTTGTAGCTTTCTTAGTTGTTGCTTTAGTAGCCATAATCTTATTCCTTTATTTTTTAGTGAAGACATAAACGCCTTCCCATTTTTCTCGCCCTGCAAGTTTGTCATTGCCAACTCCGGGTCTTGTATTAAGCATCATCTTAATTGTATCGGTATGCTTAAAACCTACTTTTTCTGCTGTTGCTATCCATCTGTCAACAACTGCAAAATCTTCTTTGGGTGTTTTGTAGTCTGCTATGTTAGTAGCAAACACACCATCACTGTTTAGTCCACGATGAATATTCTGCATAGTAGGAACAGTGTATCCTTCAAACCATTCGTCCAGTGTATTGAATTGAACCATACATTGTGTAGGCTCGTCGCTGTACTTTTCTAAATTAAAATAAGGAGGACTGCTAAAAGCCAAGTCAATGTTTTCTGGTTGAAAATCCTGTGACGTTTCGCAGTGTAGTTCTGCGTTAGCACCTAGCAGTGAGTTTAAGTATTCTAAGTATCGAAAAGTTTCTGTGTTTGGATCTGTACCTATATAGGTATAGTTCATATTGCTACTACTTATGCCTAATAGTCTACCACCATATCCGCAACTGTAATCATACACACGTCCCCATAAGTCCAAGCACAAGTGCTCTGCAATAGCTCTAGCGTTTTGTGCTTTAAAGTTAGTAACGTTTTCTCCTGTTACAAGCTCTAAGCTTCTGCGCATTGCTGTAGGGTATACTAGCTTGTTTCCTTCTCTAAACTCAAAGCAAATGCGAATAGCACGTTTAAGTTTAGCATCGTTGTGAAACCTGTCCATTAAACTATTACTGCCTCTGCCCTTGGGCTCAGCTGTTTGCATATTAGTAAACACAAACCTGTTAATAGTTTGTCCTTGGTTGTTTCCAAGTCCTAGTCTATCTACCTTGATATGATTATACGAAGCTCTTCTGAACTTGCTGATTGCGTTGAGTAGTCCTTGCTCAGTGAAGTATGTAATTGGAACAAGCCCGCGATTACGATATAACTCAAAAACCCGCTCAATAGTGTTATCGGGATCAGCAGCATACACATCTTTAGTATAGGTGTCAAATTGTTCATATAAGTCCTCGTATCCAGTAAACTCATCAGCAAAGATGTGTTCAGGTTTAATGTTCCAAAATTTATAAATCTCATCTATCATTAGATGTTCAGTTGCCAGTAAGTGCGTGGCATTTAAAGGCCTGCCTTTCTAAGTGCGTCTTGGTCTATCGGTGCGTTCATAGCACGTTTATGTTGTGCGTTGTAATACTCGCTTTCGCGATCATACATATTAGGTGCCCCAGGCGTTACCGAAGAGACTGATGTGGAGTCTTGGCGTAAAGCGCCATCCTTGCTCCATACAGATGTTAGCCACCTCTTGAACGTTAAGGTTGTATTCTTCACTGCGACCGCCCAACGGCATAAGGTAGACAGGACACTCGACGCCAGCGGCTTTATATGCTTCAACAGCTCTACCAGCTTCTTCAATGTCAGTACGATCAGCCACAACGAACTTAAAGTACATATCACTACCATCGACACTGTTATAGTCAAGTGCGACATCAGGCTTGATAGCTGATTCCCAGCTTTCTCCTGAAACACTGAGCTTAGGGGAACAGCTCCAAGTGACTTCAAACCTTGTTTGAGTGTTGAGATACTCTCTAAACTCCGGGTGTAAATTTTGTGATGTATTTGTTTCAAATGTAACATTTTTTAAGTCCGCCATACGTGGGTGTTCAAATAGTTCGATGTAAAGTCGTTGCCACGCTAACAACGGTTCTCCACCTGTTAAAATAAAGTGAACGTCTTGTCCACAATCCATAGTCCACTTGCCTTCTGGAGTCAAGCTTAGTATATGTTCAACTACTTCATCAACTGTAGCCTGTCGGTTAAAGTCTTTAAACTCTGGATAGATACTTGCATACGTATCACAACCTGTGTGAATAATAGGCAAGTCGTTAAACTCTTTTGTAGTTTCGTGGACGTTGTTATCAATCAAGCCTTTGACTTCTTCATTGTATCTTTGTCCATCTGCTAGTTTGTCAGCACGACTCTTTTCAGATCGTGGTAAACCAAAGTTCATACACCTAAAGTTACAACCGAAGGTGCGTAGGAATACACTTGGTACTCCTACGAATTTGCCTTCGCCTTGTAAACTATAAAATGCTTCAGAGTAGCGTAGTTTCATAATAGTTCCTTATAGCATAGTTACAGAGCTAGTGTCTGTGTAATCTGTACCGTTAGAAAAGAATCTGCGTGTAATTACAGTTCTCTTTGTTCGGCCTTCTGGTGTGCGTTCGTAAGTGACGATTTCCTGTTGGATAATGTCTTTGCTAGGATTAGTTTCAAAGCTAGCACTATGCGGTGTGCCTGGCTCTACTGATTCAATTAATGCGTATGCATTTGCAAGCGCCTTGGCGTGCTTTGCATCTTGTTTTGCTTTTCTATAAGCTTCTAGGCTTCCGTGTTTCTTTGTGCCTTCGACTATATCTTGGTGCATTTTGCCGTATATGCTCATATGTGTTTCCTCTTATTATTTGTTATAGTTACATTATACAGTAAGCTTGTATGAATGTCAACCTATTTAGGAGACCAATGTTTGATACATCTGGGTTCATACATTCCTGTACTTCCAACTGCTACTCTGCCTCCTGTGGCTTTAATGCGCTGTGTCTTAGTAGCACTTTGTCCACATTCGTTACAGTATGCAGTGATCTTTTCAACTTTATCTGCGAGCCCTAATAGTCTGCTTGTTGTTTCAAATGGTATTCCACGACTGTCTTGATCCAAGCCTGCCGCAACAATATTGACACCATTTCTCAGTGCTTCTTCGGTATGAAACAGTGTACTATCACTATCCATAAACTGAACTTCATCTAAGAATACAGTGTTGTAATTGTAGTATTTGAGGTTAAAGTTTTCGATGACATCGTCCCACACATTCATACTAAAGCAAGGAAAGCTCAGTCTGTTGTGTGTGACAATTTCATCTTCTTTGTATCTATTGTCGATACCAGGTTTAACAACCAGTACGTTAGCTTCTTGATGTTTAAGCCAAAGTATCTTCTGTAGCAAGTAACTTGTTTTACCTGCATACATAGGACCGCTTATAACAGTTAGTTCACCACGGGGTATGTTATCCTCAGGGTTCATTCGTTCAAACACGCCCAAACGAGACAAACAACCCAAGCAATGAAACTCCATCCTAAGAATAAGTTTAGGAAAAAGATTGCCAGTGTGTTTTTGTGATTTCTGCTACTAGCTATAAACGTAGGAGCAAAGTAAAATAGTGCAAATAAAAACACTATAAACATTAGTACAAAAATATCCATCTTACATCTCGTATGGGTATACTAGCCAAACATCTTCTTCAGCTTTGTTAACTTCATCGTGGCTGTATGATACGCCACCAAATGTACTGCTAGAGTTTTCAGTCATAACTGCAAAACGTGCTGCTGACATTGCGCTATTTGTTTTGTAGTTCTTTTCGATCCAGTTAAAAGTAGAACCGCTGTCGTTAATATCATCAACAAACAATACCTTGTCGCCTTTTTTGATATCAGCTAAAAGGAATGGGTTAACTTCTTGTTCGGCGCCATCACGCAATTGAACTTTAAGTGTTTCCATTGAAATACCACCTTTGTGGCTAAGCATAACTGCAAGCGGAAGTCCACCGCGGCTAATTCCTACAATGTAATCAGGTTTCCAGTTGTCTTGGAACATTTGTTGAATGATACTGTTAGCGGCACAATTCATATCTTTCCAAGTGTAATATTTTTTCTTTGTCATAGTTTCACCTACTGTTGGGGGTTATAAAAACAGTGGACAACTATTGCCCACTGTTGTGTTAGTTGTTACCTAGGAGCAAATTCTTGTTGCAACTTAATGTTGTCAAAGAACTCTTTCTTAGTGCCAGGGTCAGTGCCAAATGCACCTTTTAATACTGTTGTTTGTGTAAGACTTGAATGTGCCATAATGCCACGATTCTCACAACATCCGTGTACTGCTTGAATGTATACGCCAACATTTTCACTTTCTGTTGCACTCATAATCTCACGTGCAATAGTGTTAGCAAGTTCTTCTTGTAGTGTGCCACGACGTGCGCACCACTGTGCAATACGTGTATACTTGCTCAAGCCAATTAGCTTGTTTGCTGCAAGAATACCAATGTATGCAATACCAGTTACTGGCTGGTGATGATGTGAACACATTGACTTGAGTTCACTGCGTACTACAAGCATACCTTCGTACTTGTCTGCACTATCATTTGGAAATGCTGTTGCACTTGGTGCCGCATCATAACGTCCTGCCATAATTTCATTAATGTACATCTTAGCCAAGCGGCGTCCGGTGTCCATTGAGTTTGGATCGTCAAAGCGATCGATAACTAAACTATCAAGAACTTCTTCAAACTTTGGTGTAAGTTCTTCAATAAGAAGATCCTTATCACCAGGCTCTAAAAATTCACTGATGTTATCTCCAGCCCACGAACGTGCGTCAGCCGCAACGATTCTGTTCTGGATAGTTTTACTGATTGTCATTTGTAGTTTTCTCCGAGTTAAAGACGAGGGTGTCTATTTTAAATTATTGTATTTGTCTGACTTATACCAATTATAAGCTGATTCTACAATTTTGTCAATGCCTAAGTTGGGCTTCCAACCAAGTATTTTTTGTGTGTTTGCAATGCTGCTTACTAGCTCTGCAGGGTCACCTTCCCTTGCTGGTCCACTTGTATACTTAACACGCAACGGTGTATATTCCCGTACTGCGCCAATAATATCGTATACACTGTTTCCTACGCCGCTACCTAAGTTCATTGTAAAGGTTTCGTCATAAAAATCTAATAGTTCAAGTGCTGATACGTGGGCTGATGCAACGTCTTCAACGTGTACATAATCACGCACACAAGTACCATCAACTGTAGGATACTTGTTACCAAAGATTGTGAACTGTGTATCGTTTAATGCACTTTCCATAATACGTGCAACCAAGTGAGTTGCGTCTTTGACTTGTCCCATAGTTTGTGATGCACCTGCTACATTAAAGTAACGAAATGAAACACTTCGTATTCCGTATGCTACGTGGTAGTCACGCAACATTTGTTCAGTCATCCACTTGCTCCATCCATAAGGATTGCAAGGAAGAGTGCTGTTTGTTTCGTAGCATACGCCACTGGCGTTACCATATGTCGCCGCACTGCTAGCAAATACAAATTGTTTGATTCCTTGTATTCTTCAAGCTTCAAGC
>Ga0115572_10001051_pt1 | contig 22723 bp, 18 predicted proteins | sample COGITO_mtgs_1206_FD_88681 | JGI IMG/M metagenome (GOLD analysis project Ga0115572, IMG submission 88681) | Pelagic marine microbial communities from North Sea - COGITO_mtgs_120607 | ecosystem: Environmental > Aquatic > Marine > Epipelagic | place: Germany:Helgoland, sampling site Kabeltonne... | reverse complement strand
GGGGCAATAGTCCTCATATAATCGGACACATCCATGCCACGCGACTTACTGGTGGATATTTCTTTTATCATGTCGGCCATAACAAACGTGCCGCCACCTTCAACCTCTTGTCTGATAGAGACAGGAAGCATGTCAAATGCATCCTTATACAGCTTCACAGAGTCTTTATCATCAATAATTGAAAAGCGCTCCATGTCCATACCAAGCTCTTGGAAGTACGCGTGATCTTTATATTTCTTTAATATATGTTCTATAAACATACTATGGAATGTACCGACATTCACATAGTCAGCCCTCTCGCCAACACTTTCTCTTAATCTCTCTTTAATCTCACTGGCGGCCTTATTTGTAAATGTAATAAGCAAAATGTTTGAAGGACTAACTCCTGCTTCAAGCATGTTAGCTGTTCTATTGATAAGAACAGTTGTCTTACCTGAACCCGCGCCTGCAACCACCATTACTGGCCCATTTTTAGCCTTAATAGCTTCTTTCTGCGCGTCATTCTTGCCTTCCAGCAATTCCGCTAATTTGTTCTCATAGTTTTCATTCATAATAAGTAAGGCTCTATTTTTTGTTTGTAATACTTGTATAATAATAGAATATGTATATCATACCATGAATATTTACGGAGTATATAAAAAACGTGTTTGATTTACCGCCAGATATGCCTCCAGCATATGCTGTAGATGATGCTGTCATACAACAATGCATTTCTTTTAATGCTAATCACTTCGAGCTTCCTGAGCTTGCGCTTCGCTCTATCCGAAAGGTAGAGGGAGGAAAGGCATGTACAGTATCAAAGAATACAAATAACACTGCCGACCTTGGCATTATGCAGATCAATACAATTCACTTGCCTTCAATACAAAAGCACTACAGCAGCATTACAGCAGAAGATTTGGCATGTAAGCCCTGCTTAAATATAACAGTAGCTTCATGGATCTTAAAACAGAGACTTGAAGAGGCAAATGGCGATGTATGGCTCGCCGTCGGAAACTATCACTCCAAAACCCCAAAAGTTAGAATGCGGTACTTGAAAAAGATAAAAAAAGCCATTGCATCTATCTTAAAAGAACGTAAAGGAAGCAAGTAATGAAGAAGTACCTTGCAATAACTGAAAAACGAGATCAGGCCAAAAATCTAGCCTCTGCTATTAACTTAAAACAAGGCAGAGACTGCTATACAGGAAAGTTTAGGGACGGCACTATTACAGTTGTTTGGGCAAGTGGCCACCTACTAAGACTTCAGGTTCCTGATGAAATTATACCTAACTTAAAGTGGGGCGATTCTCCATCAAAATATATCCCTATCCCTAGAGATTACTCTAATATTGTAAATGATGATGGGAGTGGTAGAGTTAAAGGTATGTTAAGTACTATCAGATCTTATATTAATCAAACTGATTGCTTGATTATATCGACCGACTCGGACAGGGAGGGAGAGGCAATAGGACGAAAGATAGTTGAGCACTTTAATTACAGAGGTGAAGTAAAAAGAGCTTGGCTGGCTGCGGGTTTAGACAAGAAAAGCTTGCAAGATGCCTATAACAACCTAAGAGGGCCATATGAAACTATTGGTATGTTTAGGGCATCTGAGGCCCGAGATAGGACAGACAGATTATTTACTTTCTTAACTCGCGCTTATACCTACTACGCTCAGTATGGAAAATTTGGCTCTTACTTATCCCAAGGCCGTGGTAGCGCTGGTGTTATGTCAGTAGGGCGGTTGCAGTCTGTTATTGTAGGAATGATTGTTGAGCGTGACGAGGAAATTAAAAACTTTGTTGCTAAAGATCACTACACATTAAGAGCTGACTTTGACTTCAAGGGCGCGTCTATTGATGCCAATTATTCACCTCTAGTAACGCAGGCATTAATTGACTCAAACCCCGCAGGAATAACTTGGGAACCTCAAAAGGCACAAGGGGATAACATCCCTTTGGATAAACCACTATTTACAGATAAGGCCGCAGTGAAGGACTTTACGAATAGATTGAATTCGGTAAAAGATCAAGCGTCCATTTCTAAAAGCGAAAATAAAACAGAAAAAGAGAATCCTCCAAATACATTCGAGCTAGCTGACGCGCAAGCAGCGTTAAGTAAAGGACTAGGTATTGACAGTGGTTTAGCGCAAACGATACTAGAGGACTTATATGAGCAAGGCTGGACAAGTTATGCTCGAACAAGCAAGTCAGAACTACCTGTTAACCTTTACGCTGCGTCGGAAAGAAATAGTATGTTTGATGCAATTATTCAATTACCTTCTCTTAACAGGGAAGCGCAATTAGCCAAAGATATTCACAACGGCCAAAATAAAGATTACCAACCATTTATGCCAAAGGTATTTTCTAAAAAAGACATGGAGCACTATGGTATTTCACCTACTTCTCAGGTTATGACGCCTTCAAATTTCGCTGCTCTAAAGCCACGAAAGGCCGACAAAGGAAAAGTAAGGCATACGCCTGATCAAATGAGAGGCGCATATGAAATAATCTGTAAACAGTTTATTTGCGCGATGCTTCCCCCTGCAACCTACACGTCTCAAACAATTAAAATCTCAGTTCCTGCGCAAGATATGGTTGGAAACCCTACATCGTCTTTTAATGCGAAAGCAAAAAAGCTAGTGGATGCAGGCTGGAAGTCGGCGTTTGCTAACAAAACAGGGACAGACTCAATATTCCCTGACTTGGAGAAGGAAGATAAAGGGTTACTACTTTCAGTAAAGACAAAAAAGCAACGCACCTCTCCACCTAAACGATATACAAAATCCCAACTCCCTAAAGTACTGTCAAACGTAGGTAAAGACGTCAGAGATCCAGAATTGAGAAAGATTCTAAGGGATGCTGAAGGTGTAGGTAGACCTGCAACAAGAAAATCGGCAATTGAGAAAGTTATTGAGCGTAACTACGTAACTCTAAAAGGAGAGGTGTTACATTCTTCGGAGCGAGGACAAGAATTAATAAAGTACATTCCAAAATGGCTTAAGTCGCCAGAAACAAGCGCACGAATGGAAGACTATATGAATAAAATATCTTCCAGCAAAGATGATAATACCGCTATTGAGATGCGCGATATGTTTGAAAATATGCAAACTGAAAAGGTTGAGAAGCTTATTCAATATATGATTGATAAGTTTGACAGTAACTTAGGAGAGCGGGTAAAAGCAGCACCTAAAGAAGTGTCAGCTAAAATGAAAAAGTTCATTAAAACAATTGCTCAGCAAAAAGGCTTAGAGATCCCTAGAGGAACCCTATCCAATCCTGTGGCCGCCACTGCATTTATCAACGAGCATTATGAAAAAAGACCAGAAGGTCAGTCATACCCACCTTCTGACAAGCAGATAGCGCTAGCAAAGCGAATTGTAAGTAGTTTACCGGACGGATTTGAGGTGGATGAGGCTATTTATCAGGACAGCAAGAAGATGAGCGCTTTTATTGATAAAAATAAAAAAAACATTCCTCCATCAGAGGCTCAGCTAAAGCTTGTAAGAAGCTTAAAGGCTAAGCTTGAAGCGAACGCTCTAGTTCCTGAAGGTATTGAGACATCAGCCTCAGCCGCTTCAGCCTTTATTGATGAGCAAATGTCTAAAAACAAAACCAAGAAAACCAAAAAGTCATAGTTAAGGTTATTAACTAAATAGCGTATACTAAAAGCATATTAATTAAGAAATAAGGTTTATTTATGACTCAAGAAAATAAAAGCGCAGCCGCCAAGGCGATAAAAGCAGTCCTTGACTTTATCAGGAAGATTTTTGGCGGTAAAAACCATAGCATGGACGAAGATCTAATGAGGCAGATCACTGAAAACATCGCCAATAGCCAATCACAAGCAAAAGATGCAGTTTCATCTTTCATGCTAGAGAATCAGCAAAGTATCGTAAAGGCTGTAGAAACATTCTCAAAAGAAAACAAAGAAGAGATTGCCGATCTTTTAAAAGACAACAAAATTAGCGATATAAATAAACTAATAAAAAGCTCACTAATGCCTAATATAGAGGCGATACTAGAGGATAAGGAGCTACCGATTGATGTAAAATCAAATCCGAATCGACGACTTACACAATTTTTAGAAGATAAAGTGGACAACCTTAAGGAAGAACTCTCAGGTATAGAGCCTGAAATGGTTGGAATGAGTGAAATAGTCACATCGGACGCAGAAAAGAAACTTATGGAACCTCAATTATCTCATGCCGAAGATATAGGCATCTCAAAACGAACAGAGTTTTCACGCGAAATCTCTCAAGAGACCGTTAAAGAAATGATGCATGAAGAAGAAACTTTAGAATTAGGAGTAGGATCATAAGATGAATAAAAAACTATTATCTACTGTTCTAGCAATTATTGGATTATTAATGCTTTATTTACCTGCAACATATTATGGTTTTATAGATTATATTATTGATAACACGATAATAAACATGAACCTAGAAAAAGATTCACTAGAGACAGAAAAGGCAGCTCTAGCCCTTTACCAAGGGGCAGATCTTTCATTCCTACCTAATTGGTTTCTTTACATATTAACGGCACTCGGATTCTCACTTATTTACTCATCATACGCAATTCTAAGGATAGGACGTAAGGCTCTAACAAGAGCATACTGGGTCTCATTTGAGAAATTTAAATTTTAATTAAATATACTGTCTATTAATTGGGGTTTGCTATTGACCATACTAATATATAGTGTAAGATTACATACAAGCTTGAAGTTTTTCACACTTTTATGGTATTTATTGGAGGTATATAGTGTTTAGCTTAATAATTAGTATTATTGCGGTGGCGCTTGGCGCTGTTTTGCTGTTAACATCAGCATTTTATGGTGGCGATTCGTTGCAAGATGGTAACATCAAGGCAAAAGTTAGTCAGTACAAAAATGAGGCTCATCAGATATCTAGTGCCTTGACACTTTATAAGGTGGAAAAGGGAGGGTTCGTAACTGAAGATGGTTCAGAATTCTCTTGGGACGATCTAGTAACTGAAGGCTACTTAAAGAGACTTCCTCAGTCTGTTTCACAAAACGGAGAGGTTTTGTTTAGCTGGGGGGTTCGCGATAACATGATTTACCTTCCAAATGTAGATGACGAGGTGTGCTTGGAAGCCAACCGTTCAGATGGTTATCAGACAAACTTTGAGAATCCGCCAACAAGTGCGACAATATTCGGCCCTAATGGCGAAACATCTCCAGCTGGGTTTACATTAGCTCAAGAATCGGATGACGCGGACGCGTACATACCTGTATGTGATGACGCACTTAGCGACCGAGTTCCTTGTTGTTATGACGATACACCAACGTCTTAGTTGGTAAGGAAAAGATCATAGCAATATGATTACAAAAAAAACACTTCATTTAGAAGTGTTTTTTTTGCTTAGAAACCAACTAGGATGGCTCTCTCTGCCTGTCCGGAGAGTTAGGCTTGAGTTTAGATAAAAACTCTTTACCATCAGATACAGAGTATAACTCTGAGAATTCCCATTTTTTACCTATATCATTAAGCTTTATATTTATAGCATCAAGTCTACCGTTCAGCCTGCTTAGCGTTTTTTCAGAAATATTAATGCCTGATTTTGACTCCGATTTTTTGAGAGTCTCCTTATCTAAAATACCCTGAATCATGTTCTGGATCTCTATCTTCTCTTGGAATAAGGTCGTCGCTTCATAAGCAACATCAGGACGACGAACTCGCAAGCTAATAATGTTAGGATTACTTCCTGCCGGATACATTTCTGCCGTAGTAACCAACTCACCCTCAACAACCTCTTTAAACTCACCCATCTTCTTACCTTTCGTAAATTTACCTCTTGGAATAAAGTATCCGAAAGTTGGCGTTCCGTCCGACAAGTCTTGACCACTAAAAGTATTAAACACTGCTCGGTTCGCGCTAAAAAGACCAAACTTTTTAGCCTCTTCTCTTGGGATCTCAGAGAGGATTTGAAGCCGGGTTTTTGCTAATATAGGCAACACCTTGATGGAGGAGTCCCCTATCTTTAGGTTTCCATATTGATCTTGTTCAATTAGGTTCCCTCGTGCCGTATAGTCGCCAAGCTTATACTTCTCTCTAACTCTACCTTTTGTGTCCATCAAAGCGAATTCGGTTTTGTCTTTATTGATAGGTTTTGCTGTAAACTCTTTACTTAATGATAATCCAACTGGCACTGTGTACTTTCCAACAGTTACGTTGCCATTTGGATCGAGTCCCACCTCGCCAACCGAAGGCATGACATCACCCACCTCCACCTGTATACACTCTGAGTCAGGTTTCATTATAACAAAGCCGTTATCAACAGGAGTGGCCTCATAGCTCATAATAGGATAAAGCCCTATTCCGTATCTATGATTGACCAAAGAAGCTTTAGTCTTTTTAGCCTTTGGTGAGTCTGATGATTTTTTCTTAGAATAATCTGACATAAATTTCTCTTATATAATTAATTAATTGTTTGTTTATTTGTTTTTATTTACTCTAGGATACTGCTAGTTCGCTCTCTAGCTCAGGCGACTTTTTAAACCGAACCTCTACCTTCATGTCTTTGAGATCATCTATACTTGAAACAAATTTTTGTTCAAAATCTTTCTCATCAAAGTGTCTAAATAGCCCAGATGATGTTCTTATCACAACCGAAAAAGGCTCAACAGTGTTCATCTTAGATGAATTATTATAAGAACAAGGAACTTCAACAAGTAGCGACATGACCGGACTTGGTCTTTTTGCGTACAAACCATCCAATCCGTCACCTCCTCCTATCGACAGAAACTCCCTCTCAAAAACATCGGAAGGAATGCTAAGAGGGATCTTAGACATCTCAACACCCTCAAGTCTCTGCTCAATCGAAGCAACTTGAGACCAGTGCAGCCTATCGACAATAGAGTAAACAAGATAGGTATCTTCGCTTGATCGCTTCGCAAAGATAGGCATTGGAATAGGATAGGCAGGCCTTACACCGTCAAGCCTCTCAAAATCAACTGAATCTAAATTAATAGACGCTATTCTCATTTCCATTATAATACACCTTATCTTTCTCGGTCTTTTATTATACCATTTATTTTGATAATTGACTATTGAGATAATAAAAATATAAAAAAGTTGTGTTCTGCCGCTTGCTCAATATAATAGGTCAAGAATTAAATTTATCTTACAATGACATATGCGGAGTATATTATGAATCAAATTAAATCAAAGTTAGCCCTAGGTAGTATTGGAGCTATCTTGTTCTTGTTATTCTTATGGGGTGTTTATACAAATATTGAACCTGAGCCAATTAATCCTATTGAGGCTACAAACGAACGACTTGGAACAGAGGGACGACCACCTGTAGGAGCTACTTATACCTCAACTATCCTTGAGATTGGCGAGCGAATTATGAATAAAAATGGTGGCTATCTCTCAAATGATCTTTTAGTTAAGGTTGATTTGTATGACAATATGCCAAGTTGGGAGTTAGGAGCTGTTTATATGGTTCGAGATGCCGCAGAGTTATTACGAACAGACTTTAGTCGTTCTCAATCTCAATCTATTGAAAATCCAAACTTAAAGAAAAACGTCCCTATGCTTAGTTTTGAGCATGATTCTTGGATTCTCCCTTCAACAGAAGGACGTTATGGAGAGGCATTCGCTGGCATTGAGATGTATTTAAAAGATATGGTTGATAATACCCGCACAGACACACAATTTTACGCGAGGGCTGATAATTTGGTAACTTACCTAAAAAAGGTTTCCAACCGAATGGGCGGTTTAAGTCAAAACTTAGTGGCTAGTGTTGGTCAAGATAGAGTCAACACTGACTTGGCTGGCGATGCCGCTGCTGAAGAGACAACCTATGCGCCAAAAAATATTCGCGCTAAAACTAGATGGCTTGAAATTGATGATAAGTTTTGGGAAGCGCGTGGTAGCCTTTATGTTTTAACTGCGATGTTTAAAGCAATTAGAATTGATTTTGAAAGTGTTCTTCGAGACAAGAATGCACTGGCATCAGTTGATCAGATTATCTTAGAGATGGAAGAGACGCAGACGGCACTTTGGAGTCCGATGGTTTTAAACGGCGGCGGGTTTGGTTTTGTATCGAATCATAGTTTAGCCATGGCTTCGTTTATTAGTCGCGCCAATGCAGCAATTATTGACCTTCAAAACCTACTTGATAGAGGTTAGTTAAGTTTAATTACTAAAGCCACTATATTATAATATAGTGGCTTTTTTTGTTAATTAATATTGATTTTGTGTTAAAATAAACTATCTATTACGAGTTAACTTAAGATTTTGTTGACATATATTGTTCATTATTAACTAAGAAAGTATTTATTATGCAAATTATAGACATGTCTAGCCTATTGCAAGCACACCAAGATCTTCCCGAAATCTTAAAGTCTGCCTATATTATTCAAGAAACAAGACGTACTTCTGATAATGTCTTCTTTATTGATACCAACAAAATAAGCGAGGAGCTTTTAAGTACTGTCATGTCTGATTTAAGGGGTCGAGGTATTGAACCCTTTATTACAAACAAACCCTTATATCACTACATAGACAGTATCCAAGAAGGATATAACCCTCCTTTAGAGTTACTATCCCAAGATTACCTTGCACTGTCCCGCGCCAATGAAAATACGTATATATGGGATATCAGCACAATGAGGCGTTACTCACCAAGTGAGTTTTCAAGTGAAGTCCTAGATTTTCCTCATAAAAGATTAGGTTTTTTTGCCTTACTTTCTCAGGACAGGTATCACAATATTTCAACTGGCATTGATTTTACACCAAGCTCTGTGATTTCTCTTGCGAAAGAGCATGAGTCTTTAAGTGAACTGCTTTCGAGTGAGAGTGTGCCCGTTAACCTCAAGGATAAGGTTCTAGCTCTATCTCATAAAGTTCCAGAGCTAGTTAGTTCTTTAAAGATACAGCACGAAAGTCTTGATTGCGAATCTTATGTATCTTCGATTACCTTATCTAACGAAGAAATGAAGGAAATAAAGGGAAGTGTGGTGGATGTTGATATGGGTACTGCTTCATTTTACCCTTTGACAAACACACTTAAGATTGCTCAATTGATCAAAGCAATTGAAGAGTCGGGAACTAAGTCAATAATCATTGAAAATGATATGAAAAACATAGCCATTAGAGCTAATAATAAAAACTATATCGCCTTTGAGAATGATGATATGACAGCTGAGCAAATGTACAATACATTTTCAGTACTTCTTTCAAACGAAAATGTTGAGAAAGTCGCCTATTCTGCGAAGTCATGCCATCTTCATGCCCTTAAAAAAGGCGCTTCTATTATGGCTTTGCGTGATGATATTGAAATGGCAGAATTTACCGCAAACAACCTCACTGTAAATAAAGACATTGACTCTTTAATGTCTCATTACTTTTTTGAAAAAAGTCCTCAAGCCACAGGTTTAGAGCGCATGTCTAGAAATCTAGATAGCATAGAAAGACTTCATCTTAAGCTAATGGATATACTAGCGGATCAAGGAAGCACTAAGCACTACAGGGCAGTTGAAATGCCTACAACTAAGTTGCTTGCCGAAATGGAGTTTAGAGGGACTTATGTAAACAGTGGAAAGCTCCTTAAGATGTCTAGATATCTTTCGGAAGAAATTGAGAAAGAGACTAATTTAATCAGACAGTACTCACCGAAACCGATAAATTTAAATACGGCAAAAGAAGTGGCCGGGCTTATTTATGATGTTCTAGGCTTTAAGGGGAAAGGTCGCTCAACAGCAAAAGATGTGCTATTAAAACTAGGCAAGGAATCAGGCCATCCTATTTTTGCTAGCATTATTCGCTTTAGGGAGCTTGCAAACCTAAATAGCGGCTTTGCACTAAGTCTACCAAGCAAGATCAACCCTAATACAAATAGAGTGCATGGAAAGTACATTCAAAATAAAGTTGTAACCGGAAGGCTATCTTGCCAAGACCCTAACTTACAGGGAATTCCCTCAAAATCTAAAATTGGAAACTCTATACGAAATGCTTTTGAAGCCGGAAAAAACAGATCCAACGTGGTAGCTGATTACTCTCAAGTCGAATTAAAGGTGCTTGCGCACCTTGCTCAAGAGGAGCAATTAATTTCAAGCTTTAGGGAAGGGAGAGACATTCACCAAGCGACAGCTGCTTTGGTTAACAATAAGCCTTACTCTGAAGTAACCAAGTCTGAAAGGAAAGCGGCCAAAGCCACTAATTTTGGTATAATCTATGGAATTACGGAATACGGACTGTCTTCTGATTTAGGGATCTCTCTATTTAAGGCACGGAATTTTATTGAAAACTACCTTAACAAATTACCTCAAGCGGCAAATTTCATAAAAAACTCACAATACGAAGCCCAGCATAATGGTTATGTGAAGTCAGTCACAGGCAGACGAATATATATTGAAGGCGCTCAAGACACAGGAGATGAGCGCAAGTTTAAGAAGGCAATGAGGGCTGCATCGAACGCCCCTATGCAAGGTTCAGCCGCTGACATAATGAAGTTATCTATGATTAAAGTAGCTAATGAATTAAAGTCCAATCAACTTGATGCTTTCATAACAATACAGGTTCATGACGAAATTGTTGTTGAATGTGATAAAAGTATTGAGCTAAAAGTTGCTAAGATAGTTAAAGAAAGCATGGAAAGTGCAGTTAAGCTATCTGTTGATCTTGATGTCGATATTGACACTGGCCCAAGCTGGGGAGCCGCAAAGTCCATTGAGCCAAAAGACTTAGAACATGAGGTTACTATGGAGCCTTAGCAGAAAGGCTCCTGTGTTATTTATTTTTTAACTTACTAAAATAGGCATCTAAGCCTATTTTTTTGTTTTCTGACTGCTCGGAAGTAACAGGAGTTAATTGAGCAGAAACATCCGATCTGTAAATGCACTTTAGACCACCTGTATTGCTCAGGAAAACTAAGCTTTTATTTAGATTAGAGAAATTAAGAGATAGGGAGTGAGGGAAAATAAGCACAGGAGTGATGATTAAGTTTAAGTAATTCTCAGAAACAGATTCTAATTCCTCATGGCTTCTTATCAACTCTTGATTGCCATCAATATCAAGTAGAGCAATCATAGTCGCAGAACTGTCCTTACTAATATGAGTCTTGGCGAAGTCTTTTGCTTCTTGCCAATCATCACTAGAAAATGATTGAGAGATAGATGCCTTAAGTATATGCAGCTCTTTTTCAACAACAACAGAATGACAAAAAAGAGGCTTTATTTTCTGATCATAAAAAACAAAGGATTTACGATCTTTAGATATAAATATAAAAAGTCGAGGGTCATCTTCATTATTGTCAACTAACCTTCCTGAAGACTGCAATTCCAGCACTTTTTCTAGCTGTTTATCATTATTCAGCTCAAGAGTATCAATGTCATTTGTACCCAAAAAAACACCAGACAACGTCTTTTCCTTAACAGACAATACGCGCTGAGGGAAAAATACGCGCATACCATCAACTGTTTGTTCACCCGTGCTTACTTCTAATTTCATAATCCAAACCTCTATTTTAGGCCGTAATTATAACCTTTAAAAAGTTCTTTTGCTATTATTTGATTTAATAAACGAAGTAATATAATATGAGCGCCAATCAACAACGGGAGATTGTATTGTATACCCTTGACCCTAACAAGCTGCTGAAGGCCGTCCAGAACGACCAAACTAAATTCGTTATAGTAAGATGGTGCTTGGACTACCTATTTTCAGTAAAAAAAGGTCATATAGCATCTATTAAGGAAATTAAAAAGGCATGGCCATTTAATGATGCGCTAATAACTAATGATGCATTGAGGATAGCTCCTGAATACTTAACCGTTTTAGCCGGAACAATGAATGGAGAAGATGACTCTATACACTCCCGAATTTTAAAGCAACATTTTGAGCAACTAAGAATTATGAAGCTTCTCGGCGAAGGCTTGGATGTTGAAGATCTGTCTTTGGCCAACAAAAGAGAAATGAAGTCTTTTGGTCAGGAGATTGAGGTATTCAAAGATATTGAAGGTAAAGCGTTAGGGCCATATAAAGGGGTTTTTCCAACTCGAAGTTACGACGCCACTAGAGAGGCATTTTGTCTATCTGGGGGGTTCTATAATCACTTAGCCTCTAAGTACCCAGAGAAAGATATTGATAAAGCGTTAGAAGATGCACATAGTTATTTAGTAAAGACACCGCTCTCTAGACGCCATCACGCCTCAATGAAAAGGTATTTAGAAGCATGGATATCAGGAGATCTTTTGTTGCTCAATAAAATGAAAAAGAAAAAACCACAAATCAATAAAAAAGACTTTTATGAGAGTATGAGAAATGAATAGTAAGCCAGAGATTAAAGCTATTATTATCAGCCTATCCGAAAGATTCGAGCGACGTTATGGGCCTCTTTGGTTAGCAAGTAATGATGTTGACGATAGAGAGAATCTAAGGGAAAAGATAAATGAATGGTCTGAAGAGATATCCATGGAGTCTATTCATCCCGAAACAGCTAGTCGAATTGCAAACATGATCTTAGACAAAGAAGAGTTTGCAACTTACCCGCCTAGCTTAAATAAGTTTCTTTTTTTATGTAAAGAGTTTGAGAAGATGTTCAGCGCGAATGATAACGGACAAGTATATCTGGCAATGAAGAAGTTAGATGAACGTTTCGGATTCACCTACGGCAGATTATGGGATCTTCAAGATAAAGATAAATGCAAAAGGCGATTAGATTATTGGCGACAAGAGCTAGAGGCAAAAGGTTTCAACTCATCCACAATTGCAAGAGCCACACAGTCGATTGTTCGCAAGCCTATTTTTGCTACTTACCCACCTACGCTCCCTCTTTTTTTGATGGAATGTGCATTTAGTGAAATAAATGAAGTATTTATTGACCCTAGCGAAGCCTTTAGTTTAGCATGTCAGCCAAATGATAATATGCATCCTGCTATTAAGGGTGCAAGGCAGCTAATTGGCTCGCATTCCATGCGCATATCGAAAGAGGCATCAACACGAAAAAGATTTGAGGAAGCATACCTGAGAGAGTGTGATAATTACGTCTCAAATCAGACAGAGTATGTTGAACAATTACAAATAAACACTGCCGAACCTCTTGAAGATGAGGCGGTCGCAACAAACAATTCAGAATTTTTAAAAACACTACAGGCACAATGCCATTAAGGAGTATTTATGTTTAAAAACGCAAAGTTCGCTCAACTAGATGAGTTAAATATTGGTTTCGAGGCGCTTGGTGAGCTACTATCGAAGGCAAAGTATATTGATATAACAGAGCATCAAGAATCTTCCATTGGCTTTGTCTCTCCGCTCTCAGACGATGGCACTAACATGATGCTTTCCATTGGTAAAGCACATTTAATCAGACTGAAACTAGCAGAAAAGAAAGTGCCTGCCTCAGCGATAAACGACGAAGTTGGAAAAAAAATAGCTAAGCGAAAAGAGAACGATCCTAAATACCAACCAAGCAAGGCCGAAAGAACAGAAATGAAAGAGGAAATTAAGCACTCTCTTTTGCCTAAAGTGCTTCCTTCTTATTCTTATATTGATATGTATCTTGATTCGGATAGAGGATTGTTTGTTGTAAATACAACCTCAGATAATAAATGGGATATAGCCCAATCTCGATTAAAAGATATTTTAGGTGAGAACTTAAGCTTCTCTTACTTTGAAGCAGATTGTGATATTGAAGACAGCTTAACGCGATGGGTGAATGACTGGGACATGCCTGTTGGCTTTACCGGACTTGAAGAGTGCCGAATAAAAGACACGGGTGTCGCTAAGACTGAAATTAACTATAAGCGTCATGACTTGGAAAGCGACCAAACGATTAAAGCTTACCTCCAGACAATGAAAGTCATCAAGCTAGCTATGGAGAAGAATGATGAAGTAACATTCTCTATTGATGGAGCAATGACATTAAGCGGTATTAAATACCTAGATATGTACAAAGAAAAGAGAAAAGAAAACCTATCAGGAAAAACGGACGAAGATACTAATGCTGAGGCGCTGGAGCAAGATGCTGATTTTGCAATTATGCTAGAAGCGTTTGGTAAACTTATCCCTTCGGTTGTAGGTATGTTTAAGGAATAAAGTCAATATAAAGGTCTGCAATTTAAAGATTGCAGACCTTCCTCAAAAAGTAAAGATCAAGAGTAAGCTACATACTCATCATAAAATAAACTCATATTATCCTCACCAACCACAGACTTAAATTGCTCTCTTGTTAGTCCTTCTGATGATGCAATTTTCCTTATTTGCAGTTCATTAAGTACACTGTTAGGTGATAGCTGCCTTAACTCAGCAATAGAGTCACGTTTGTTTTTTATAGCATTATAAAGTCTGTCAGAAAGTATTTTGTTTTCATCTAGCTTGGTTAGTTTATCGTTATCGTTTAGTACTATTCCAACTTTGTTCTTTAATGCCTTTTTAAATGCTTCTTTGCATACTAGTAGCTTTCCATCTAGGGGTATTAAAAGTCCATTCTGAATAAAGCGAGTAATAACTTTGTTAACAAACTGATAGCCATTGACAGAAAATAGTCCAAATGATTCTATCTGAGGAAATGCTGTGCGATGACCTATCCAGTGCATTGTTAACTCTTTACGCCCAATGACACCTATTTTTCTCAAATCTCTCTCAATCAGTCTGATTTCATCAAAAGAAATAACATCTTTATTTAAATCAATTCGTTTATGCTGCTCGACACAATTATCACAACGGCCACACTGGTTGTAGGTTATCTTTTTACTGGAAAAGTAATCTTGTATAAGAAAGGAGCGACACAGCGTTGACTCCATAAAACTAAATAGTGAGTCAAAATCTTCCTTTGCTCGCTTTCTTGCACCATCCAACAAATCCTGCTCTACATGGAGATTTTCTGGGTAATACTCTAACCTTAACAGGTCGCTTTCTATTTCACTAAAATCGACAATCACACCTTGAGATTTTAGTAATCGAAAGACACCGTGAAACTCATGTTCTGACAAGGATATGGGTGAAATAAGTAAAAGGTCGCTAACGGAAATTTCAACCATTCCATCAATACTAACTGCCCCAAGAGCTATAGATATTGACCAAACAGACTCATATTTTGGAAAGCTTAATTGCGTCATAAATCGGCTTAATGCTCGATCTTTTTTAGAGTATAATGTCACTCCTTTTGCAGGCGCTCCATCTCGGCCCGCTCTACCGACCTGCTGATAGTACATCTCAATGCTTTCTGGCAACTGAAAGTGAATGACATTTCGTATATTTTGCTTATCAACACCCATGCCAAAAGCGCTGGTGGCTACACAAATATCAACCTCATCATTCATAAATGAATTAAGAGAAGATCGCTTATTCTCGGGGGCTAGCTTTCCATGATAAACCACATGACTTATTCCTTCAGAGCCAATCATTCTTGACACTTTTTCAACTTCCCTGATTGTAGAACAATATATGACAGTCGATTCATTTTTTGACGAAGCTAGAAGCCTAATCAGATCCTTGTTTTTTGACTCACTACTTCGGGTTGAAAGGTAAATATTATTTCTCAACACATCGCCTTTATAACAATAAAGATTTTTTCTATCAAGAGCAGAGTAGTTAATGATGTCTTGAATAACCCGATGATTTGCCGTAGCGGTAAATGCACTAACAGGAATAACTTGCTCGGATAGTGAGCGGATTCTTCTAATGCACTGACCAATCATTTTGTACTCCGGTCTAAATCCACTTCCCCAAGATGATATACAATGAGCCTCATCAATCACCACACGAGAAACCTTTCTGGAAGATATATATTCAATAAATGGTTCAGACGTTAGTCTTTCTGGCGATACAAACATTAACTTAAGATCGTATTTTGATAGCGCTTCTTTTGCCTTTTTTACGTCCATTTCTGTATGTATTGCGACAGACGAAATGCCTTTGTTATGCAAGCTTTTTACCTGATCGTCCATTAGTGCAATTAATGGACTAATAACTAATGTAACTCCTTTAGAGAGGCATGCTGGTATTTGGTAGCAAAGCGATTTACCGTAACCTGTTGGCATAAAGCACAGCACATCTTTGCCCATCATTGTTGCATTCATTACATCTTCCTGACCATCTCTAAAGCTTGTAACATTAAATTTATTTGCAATATCAGTAAACAAAGGCATTTCCAATTCTTATTAATAAGTGGTATATTCGACATTAATTTAATTATTGTATAAAGTAGGATAGACACCATGGGATTAACTCATAATATATTTGAAGGCGCATTAGATGAAAATGGCGTTATCCAGATTGGTATTGTAGCGAAAAACAACCGCTTCAACAAATTTAAGGACGATTATTTGTCCTCCCGCTGGGATAATAAAGTCATATCGACGGCTAACTTTTTAAACTTACCCGTTTCTACTTGCCTGTTTGACAAAAACTTATCTTTAATTAAAGGAACAAATGGTGAGGCTCTTGGTTACAATACAGTGTTTGAATTCATAACAGAAGGCTTAGGCGTTGTATGGGAAGAGTGGAAGAGTAATGTTGAGGCTCTTATATTTAAGGTTGAATTTGGTATTAACTCAGACTCTGCAAATGATGTCATCCTTCAGCTAGAAGATGTAAAAAACCACTTGGGTCGAAAACCCGTTTCAAAGTTTGAGTTCAATCTTGCTAAAGATGGAATACTGGCTCAGCAAGTTTCTGAAATGAAATCAGAACACAATGAAGCAATTTCTCAAATGAAGTCAAAAATAACAACACTGGTCAAACAAATTGAATCAGAGAGAAAAGATAAGTTTGAAGCAATAGAGAGCCTTGATCGCGCTCTTAATGACATTAAGGCGCTAAAAGAAGACTCAACAGGTGAGCTTACGAGTCATATTGAAGCATCTCTTTATAATAGAATAGTGGAAGAGCTAAGCGAATTAAAAGAAGAGCATGAATTATTAGCGAGTCACTATCTAGAGCGTATAGCAAGCCTTGAAGTTACTTCTGAAGAGCACGTTTCTGTAATCAATGAGTTGAAAAACCTTATTGCATTGAGAGATGAGCAATTAAAAAATAGGAATAGCTTGGGCTTGTCAATTCATCAAAAAGACATAAAGGATTTAAAACTTAAGGTTATAGATCTGCTTAAACAAAACATTCATAAAACGAAAGTGATTAAGAAACAGAAGATCGTAATTAAAAAACAAGACGAGTTCTCAGACGCATTAAAGACAAAAAACAACGAACTCAAGATAGAGTCAGGTAAGATAAAAGTCGACCGAGCAGCGCTAAGCAAAAAACTTAGAATTCAAGCAACAAAAGAAGTTAAAAGTAAAAATAATTTACTTTCCCCCTCAGTTATTTTTTGCTCTATATTATCTACCGCAACTATTACCGCACTCTACTTCCTCTAAATATTTACGGGAAATTTAGCTCCATTCATTGATGGAGCTAAATATCACCAATACCCCAGTCAAACTCGTCTTCATCTTTTTGGATAGCAATTTTATTATTGCTAGGAGCGTCTTTCTTATCATTTAAATGATTCGAAGGAGATTCAATCCTGTTGGTCTTGCCTGAGTTCTCAGGGGATTCCGACGTTATCTCTTTAACTTCTCTACCTAACTCCATTTTTGCTTCTACCAGTCTTGCCTTTAAGTACGTGTCTCGCTTATTTAGGTGAATGTTTTTCAGTGCCATTTTAATAACAGACTCGTCTCCTACAAAAACGAAGTGCTTTTTGGCACGCGTTATTGCTGTATATAAAACCTCTGGGCATAGCATATGAGCATGACCTTTCGACAAGGGCATAATTACAATATCATACTCTGATCCTTGGGTTTTATGAACGGATAGTGCAAATGCATGCTCTAACCCTCTAACCTTATCTTTAGGTATATCGACAGACCTTCCATCCACATTTATTGTCAATGAGCCTGAGGACGTATTTTTACTTGTCACATAACCTACATCTCCATTAAATAACTTCAGTTTGTAATCATTACGGTTAAAAACAACTTTATCTCCAACCATAATAGGCGTGACACCTTTTTCATTCGGGCCATCCACCACATCAGGGTTTAATAGTGACTGGATAGATCTGTTCAAACCTATCATTCCAACCTCACCTTTTGGCTCCCTCTTTGGGGAAATTACCTGAACGCGAGACATATTGCTTTTAAACTTACCTTCAATATCTTCTGACAATATGCGCATTATCTCCCTGTTTGTCCCACTGTCTGAGTGAGTTGGGATAAAGTGGAAATCATTCATATTATCTCTTAGCAAGTCAGGCATAACCCCGTTAATAATTAGATTAGCATTCAAATAAATATCTGAACTAGCCCCCGTTCTTTGTGGCGCAGTTAATCTAACAGAAGATATAAGATCAGATAAAATCATATCTTTAAATGGCTGGCCCGGCTTAACTGGCAAAACCTGCTGAATATCACCGACAAAAATTATTTTGGTTTCAAGAGGGACGTTCTCAAGGATTTTATACATTAACGAGGAGTCAACCATACTAGCTTCGTCTATTACAATAACCTTCGTATCTTGAGGAATATCAGCTTCCATGAAGCCTTTATCTGGATTGAACTTTAATAAGCTATGAATCGTCCTCGCCTCCAAAGATGTAGCTTCCGACATCCTTTGGGCTGCCTTCCCTGTGGGTGCGCAAAGCAGAATCTCTGAATGCTTACCAAATACTTTCTTAATATTTTGCAATATTCCTTTTACTACCGTCGTTTTTCCAGTTCCGGCACCACCCGTTACAACCAACAGGTTTTTTTGAATACCCAGCTTTATTGACTGCCTCTGCTCATCCGTATAATAATCCTCAAAAATAAGATCTCGCGTTTCAATAACAACATCTTTTAAGTTATGACGCTCTAATAATTTATCAGCTATCATTTCTTCAATCTTATAATTTTTCGCGGGAGTAATGAAATAACCGTCCTGACCTGTATCTATCGTCTTATATGCCTTTCCTGATAGCGTATTGTCTAATGTTTCTTGAGATTCTTGAAAAGGGAGATCTAAAACCTTCGATAACTCATCTGTAACTTCATGCTTTGAAAAAGCAGTACTACCCTTACTCTCTAAGCGTTTTATTACCATTTCCAAGGCATAATAGTCTCTTGAAGAGTTCCACTTAGGCAATGAAGGGTTATCCACTAAAGAGTCAACTCTTAATAACTGATTTCTTTCTTTTTCGGCGTTTGAAAAGGGATCTGAAAAGCGACTAAAGCCTCCAGCCAGAAGCATATATGGGTTGTCTGCAATAATATTACCAAGGGCGGTTCCGTGCTTTTCCATTAAATGCTTAATGCTAGATTTATCAAAACCCGATGATACTAATTTTTGATTAGCCTTATATAAAGCCATTATCCTCTCGGCTTTAGACCCAATTAATACCGCTGACTGCATAGAGTAGCCATAGCGTCGCGAATTATTTATCAAAAGCGGAAGCCTATCTTTCGCTGTTTTTAAGAGATCAATACCAAAGGCATTAAATAGCTTGTACCTGTCTTTTAATGACGCACCCTTCAGGTTGAGGTCGATAAAAAATTTTTTAAAATCATCATACTTCTTTGAATCCAACCTTCCAATAGAGACTAATGACTTTTTATCTGAAGATATTTGTGCTTTTATTTGATCTCCAGCTTTAAACGAAATAGCTCTATCAGAAGTCAAACTGACCCATTCATCTGTTGCAGTCTTAACATCATCACCATTTAAGCCGTCGTATACTTTTATACTAACTCGCTTGTTTTTGTAATCATATGCGCTAATTACGCCCTGAATGGTATACATACTCACCTCAATACTTTAATATACCACTTATTATAACATTCTTTTTTTTGGTGAGCTATGAGATTGCTTTTTATTATCTATTTATTATTCGCAACAAATGCTTTTGCAGGCAATGACAATATCCGTAGTGTAGAGAAAACAACCTTTTCGGGAACTGTAATTGATATAGAAAAACCCTACACTTTCATTGTAAATACGACGCTAAATGATGTTCTTAATGACATTTTAATTATGAATGAGATACCAAAAACAAATTTCGTAAAAAGGGAAGTAAACGGTAATACTGAAGTTCTGTTAAAGGTTATTATTCAAGGCATAGGAAAGGAGAGTAGTAGAGGTGAGATTCGTCGTTTGTTTAAAGGCAAAGATATTGATTTTAATTGTGAGAGTGTTTTGCTAAAAACCTACTCAGGAAGGCTTTTAGCCTGTCATGCACTTTTGAATAATGAAGATTTGCCTATTATTGCTTATGCTAACGGATCAAGTAATAAATCGGTAGTTATATCAACATGGGCTATCAATACAGAAGTACCGCTAAGCAAGCATTTCAAAAAAATCAAGACAAATTTGCTTCTTAGTACTTTTTAGTGTTTAATGAGTTATTAATAGGGTATCTATAGACTTTGAATATGACACAAAACAGAAAAGTAACAGAAAAGACACCGTCGACTAATAATCAGGTTCGCCCCGATCCTATGTTGAATAGGATTTATCAGAACAGAGGCGTGAAATTGCCTGAAGATCTTGACTACGGACTAGCTAAAATCTTATCCCCTTGGACAATGAAGGATATCGATAAGGCTGTCGATAAAATCATTGAGCACATCCATAAAGGCTCGAACATCCTTATCGTGGGAGATTATGACTGTGACGGGGCGACATCAACAACTATCGCCGTTGATGGATTATACATGTGTGGTGCGAAACAAGTTGATTTCGTAGTTCCTGATCGAGCCGAGCATGGTTATGGCTTGTCTGAGTCACTTGTGGATGATATTGATAATCTCAAGATCGTCGATCGCAGAGCGAATCTAATGATCACCGTTGACAATGGTATTGTTAACTTTGATGGGGCTGAGCGCGTAGCTAAAATGAAAGAGCCTTGTGAGTTAGTCATTACAGATCATCATTTAGCATCAGAAGATGGTGCTATACCATTATCAGCTGCCTGTGTTAATCCAAATCGAATTGATTGTAAGTTCCCCTCAAAGAATATCGCAGGCTGTGGAGTTATGTTTTATGTCATAATGGCTCTTAGAAGCAAAATGGAACAGCAGGGTGACTTTGAAAAACTTGGAATTGTTAAGCCAGACCTGCGATTATTGCTTGACGTCCTAACACTAGGAACAATCGCAGATGTCGTAACGCTAGATTACAATAATCGAGTTATTGTTACGGCAGGACTTAAAAGAATGAATAATGGCATTATGCGTCCGGGCATGCAGGCTATTTTAGATGTGGCCGGGCGTAAAACGGGCGAGCTTGTTGCTTCTGACATGGGTTTTGCTGTCGGCCCTAGAATCAATGCCGCAGGAAGAATTAGCGACATGTCAGTAGGCATTCGTTGCCTTCTGGCAAAAACTTATGACGAAGCTATCCTAATCGCAAGAGAACTAGACTTTCTCAATAAACAAAGAAAAGAAATCGAACAAGAAATGACCGCCGAAGCGAATGTCAATCCCGACTACGACCCGACCAAATATGGGATTACTATATTAGGGAACGGTTGGCATGAAGGCGTTGTGGGTATTGTATCTTCTAGAATAAAAGAAAAGGCTAATAGGCCTGTCATCTGCTTTACTCAGTCAGAGCCTCATAAGGGGCGGGCTGTAGCAAAAGGATCTGCTCGATCTGTCAAGGGCGTGCATTTAAAACACCTACTGAAAGAAATTGAAGCAATAAGATCTGATATCTTTATTAAGTTTGGCGGACATGCAATGGCGGCAGGATTAAGTATTTATGAAGAGTTTTACGAAGACTTCTCAATTTTATTTAACGAGGGCGTAAAGCGCCATATCACTCAAGACATACTTGATGGCTTGCTCGAAGTTGATTTTAAGAACATGCCAGAGGAGTTTCTTTCCTTACAAAAGGCATATGCATTAGAAGCAAATGGGCCTTGGGGTCAAAACTTTGAGGAGCCAGTTTTTGCGGGAGAGTTTGATATTGTCAGTACAAAGCCTCTTTCGGAGAATAAGCATTTAAAAGTTGAGCTTCAGAAAGGGAGAACGCGAGTAGAGGGAATTTGGTTTAACTGTATAGACGATAGCTATTTATCCAACCCATTTACTGGTCGTGTTAATGTGATCTTTACCATGTCTATCAATCGTTTCATGGGCAAAGAGACACTTCAACTTATGATCAGACATATGGAGCAAGTAGTCGTGGAGAGTGGAGAGGCTCAGCCTGTAAATATTAAGTCACTAACAGGAAGAAAGCGCAACATGGAAGACTCTTGTCTATCTATAGGTGCGGGTGATATAATTAATAAAGTATTAAATAACCAATAACATGAGTTGTATTTTATTATGAAACCAGTGACATTTTCAGAAAAGGCATTAAAAGCCAAGATCAATAATAAAGAGTATAAAAAGGCATTAGATATTATGTCTTCTGACTTTGTATCTAAGGACTCAACCTCAGGTATGAACATTCTTGGAGAGTTCATTGCCTCTGGTGCTACACTAAATATATTGGACGATGTGATTGAGCGAGAACCTAAACTTTTAACACAAAAGGCATGGAATGGTGATTGCTCTCTATACTTGGCTGCAAAAAGTCTTCGTATTGATGTTGTAGACTGGCTTCAGAGTAAAGGCGTAGAAATTAAGCAAGACCTCAATAACTATGGAAACTGTGCGCACGTAAGTGCGAGAAAAGAATGCCCTAATTTTCTTAAGGCATTAATAGCAAGAGGTTTTGATTACAATAGTAAAAACAGCCGTGGTGAAACTCCTCGTGATATTTCTGAGCGATGGGCTAATTTTGCTAACGTCAGCCT
>Ga0115572_10001049_pt1 | contig 22730 bp, 20 predicted proteins | sample COGITO_mtgs_1206_FD_88681 | JGI IMG/M metagenome (GOLD analysis project Ga0115572, IMG submission 88681) | Pelagic marine microbial communities from North Sea - COGITO_mtgs_120607 | ecosystem: Environmental > Aquatic > Marine > Epipelagic | place: Germany:Helgoland, sampling site Kabeltonne... | reverse complement strand
GGGTTCGAATTTCTCCGGTTACCGGGCGGTACTCCAAAAATAAGTGGGATAAAATTCCCCGACCACTGGTAATATTAAGAGCCTCAAACTCCAACCCGATCAATCCACGGGTAGGCATAATTGCCTGCAAACGAGTCCATCCATTGGAAGCGGACATATCATCCACCTGCCCCTTGCGGTTTGCCACAGCCTGCATGCATCCACCGAGACATTCGTCAGGCACTTCCAAATATAAAGTCTCGTATGGTTCGTGCATCCGCCCGTCGATTTCCTTGCGAATAACAGATGGTCGACTTACCAAAATCTCAAAGCCTTCACGTCTCATTGTTTCCACAAGGACAGCAACTTGCATAGCTCCACGGGCACTGACTTTAAATTCAGTGGAATCATTTCCATCCTCCACCTTGATCGATACATTGGTGCGGGCTTCGCGAAATAAACGTTCGCGAATTTCACGGGAAGTCACACGGTCTCCTTCGCGTCCAGCCAAAGGTCCGTCATTTACCGAAAAAGACATCATAACTGTGGGAGGATCAATCTGTACAAAAGGTAAACCCTCAGCATCCGGGCTACCCGAAAGAGTTTCTCCAATATCAACCTCTTCAAAGCCTGCAACCCCGACAATATTTCCAGCCACACCCTCAGATAAATCCTGAGTAGCTAAAGCACTGTACTCAAATACTTTTGTAACCTTTGACCGGGGTGAAGATCCATTCTCACCAATCCTCCAGACTGGATCTCCTGCCTTGACCTTACCGGAAAGCACTTTGCCAACCGCGATGCGTCCAACATAGTCAGACCAGTCGACATTGCTGACCAACATGCGAAAGTTGGGATCATCATTAATTACTGGAGCAGGCACACGATCAACAATTGCCTGAAAGAGTGGAAGCATGTCGGTATTCTCATCGTCCAGGGAAGCCTTAGCAAAGCCTTCCTTAGCACTGCCAAAAAGAAAAGGTGCATTAAATTGTTCGTCTGTGGCTTCCAGTTCCAAAAAGAGTTCCAACACCTTGTCCTGCATTTTGGCAGGCTCAGCATTGGGCCGGTCAATCTTATTGACGAATACCACCGGTAATAAACCGGCAGCCAAAGCCTTTTGCAAAACGAATCGTGTCTGGGCCTGTGGACCTTCGTGGGAGTCCACCACCAACATTACACCGTCCACCATCTTCATTACCCGTTCAACCTCGCCCCCAAAATCAGCGTGACCAGGGGTATCGACTACATTGATTAAGTATTCCTTCCAACGCACGGAAGTATTCTTCGCCTTGATTGTAATTCCGCGCTCACGCTCCTGGTCCATCGAGTCCATCGCGCGATCATCGATTGCCTGATTCTCTCGGAAGACACCAGACTGCCTAAGTAGTTGATCGACCAAAGTGGTCTTTCCGTGATCAACATGGGCGATGATCGCGAGGTTACGAATATGTGTGGAATGTGGTGCGGCGGAATTCATGCAAGCGACCAAAAGTATCGACAACCTTGAGCATTGGCAAGGCAAGCTTACACTCCAAGCGAATTAATTTTCAGCCTAGTCAAAAACCAATTATCAATTGCTTTTACAGATTCATTAATCCAAGGAAGCTCACCGCAAATAATGCCAGTCCGATTCCCCAGCACAAACTTTTGAGCCAAACCATTTCATCAGAACTCTCTCTACCTATGTATTTATTTATTTCCATGACTTATTGTTATTACAGGTTAAATTTGTAAGAAGGGTTTTGCATCAGGCGTGCCAATCGTACTTTCAACTTCGAATTGAGTGTAATTTCTTCACCTTTTTTGCCCGGCCGGGGCAGGATGAATTTCTCTCATGCTTGAAACAAATAATTTTCCCAAAATTTTAAAGCTTTCGGGTTGTCCTTTTGACCACTCATCATTCAGATGATTGCCCGATGCATTTGCTTCAGGAAATTACCGTTATTGCCACCGTTAGCGTATTGGTCACCCTCATTCTCGGGCGACTAAAACTTCCTGTGGTTGCCGGGCTTGTACTCTCGGGTGCCCTGGTTGGCCCCAATGCACTTTCACTTGCCCACGACCCTGAAGCCATTGAGGTAATTGCTGAAGTTGGCGTAATTTTCCTTCTCTTTACAATCGGCTTGGAATTTTCTCTTGCCCGTTTGCGCAATATCTTTCGCCAGGTTGCTCTTGGCGGCTTAATCCAAGTAAGCGTCACTGCTCTTGTAACCTTCGCAATCTGTGTAGGTTTTGGTCTCTCCACTCCGCAGGCAATTGTGTATGGTTTTGTCTTTGCTTTATCCAGCACGGCCTTGGTTCTTCGTACTCTTGGAGAGCGTGGTGAATTAGACGCACCCCATGGGCGCTTTATTGTGGGTACCTTGATCTTTCAGGATCTTTGCATTGTTCCCATGGTGCTTATCGTACCCTTACTTTCGTTTGGGCTCGATAAGCCCGAAACCTGGCAGGCAATTGGCATAGCTTTAGCCAAGGCTGCACTCATGGTTACCCTGCTCTTTGCCGCCTCCCGCAAGCTTGTTCCCCTACTCTTTCGCTGGGTGGATTCAAGCCGCAGTAATGAAGTCTTTATCCTTACTGTACTTTGCCTTTGTATTGGAACCGCTTACCTTACCTCCCTAACAGGTCTATCCCTGGCACTGGGTGCCTTCCTTGCCGGCATGATTGTGGCGGATACCGATTTCCGCCATCGGGCGATGGGTGACATTCTACCACTGCGCGATGTCTTTGTAAGTTTCTTCTTCGTCTCCCTGGGGATGTTTTTTGATTTTCAATTACTCGCCGACAAGCCTGTAGAAGTAGGTCTTCTTCTTCTCGCCTTCATTGGCGGGAAAGGGTTGATTGCCATCCTTGCCGCCTCCTTTATGCGTTTCCCCCCTCGAGCTGCCTGGTTGGCCGGAGTGGGCCTGGCTCAGTTTGGAGAGTTTGGATTTGTGATCCTCCAACTCGCAATTCACGAAGGGGTGGTGCTCGAATCCGAAATTGGTCCTTTACTCAACGCAGGAATTCTCAGCATGTTTCTAACCCCTCTACTTGTTTATAAAGCTCCTCACTTTACTGCCGGAGAACGAGCACTCGATCCACTTGCTAAACTCCTACGGGCAAGAAGTGCAGAAGAACTCGAGCATCGTACAGTCGGACATAATGATCACATTGTGGTCATTGGATACGGGCTGGCCGGACGTTTACTCACCAACAGTTTAAGCCGCTTAGATATTGAAGCGGTTGCCCTAGAGATGAACTCGGATAACGTTGAGCTTGGTCGCCGGTTGGGTGATCCAGTCTACTATGCTGATGCCACCAGTGAAGAAGCTCTTGGCCATGCCCATGTCGAGACCTGCCGGGCCATCGTCATTATGATTAATGACAACCAGGCAATTGAGCGGGTCATTTCCACAATTGGTCGAATGAAGGTACAAGCACCCGTTTTTGTGCGCACTCAATACATGCGTGGATCGGAACAACTCAGCAAAGTCATACCGGTCAATGTGGTCGCATCTGAAGTGGAAGGAGGGCTGGAAATTCTTTCCCTTGTTCTACGTCAGCTCAAGATTCCGCGAAATTTAATTGTCCGTGAAATTGATCAGGCACGTGAGGAAACAATGCACTCCGACCGCGAGCATTCCTCCTCCCCTCTACCCCTGGCAGCCCATGCGGGGCTCAAGGACTTGAAGGTTGAGAACTTGTTAGTCACTGAAGGCAGTCGGGTGATTGGACAATCTCCCCGGGATCTCGACCTAGCCGAAAAATCGGGTGTTTCCATTCTCGCGATTCGACAGGGAGAATCTTTGATTGTCCATCGTCTTGCCGATTCAACTTTTTGCGCCGGTGATCTTGTGTACTGCATCGGGAACGATCAGGACTTACAAACCATTACACCCTGGTTTGATGCCGATCAGGCAGTTCAGCAAGCAGACGCACATGGATAAAATGAACGGTACAGGAAATAAATTTAAGAACAGTTCACACAGGTAGTTGCTTCAGGTGCAACTTCCAAACGCTCAAAAGCGATCGGTTTTCCGCAAAATATACAGGTTCCAAATATTCCGTTCTCTATGCGTTGTAAGGCGGAGAGAACCTCGACTTTTTGCATTTTTTTGCGACGACGTGCCGCAAGAATGAGTTGTTGGTCCTGCATCGCTTCCATTCTCGATAAACGACCAAGGCCTTTATCCGGGGAAACTGCTTCGGCTGATTCTGCCGTCTTAGCCAGGTATTGTTCGATCTCCTCGAGAGATTCCTGCAATTGCTTGCGGAAACATTCGAGGTTATGCGAAACTCTCATTGTCTGTATCGCAAAGAGCCTACCTGCCTTGGTCAACCCGATAATACCTACCTCAATAAAAAAAGTTTCTTTAATCCCGCTGAAAAGCTTGAATTTTCCGATCCAATCGATCAAATTAATATTTATGAAAATTGCACTCTCTACTCTCTTTATCGCATTGCTTATGCAGCCCGCTCTTTTTGGAGCAGACAAATGTGCCCTCATGTTGGATGACGACATCGATCCGGAAGAATACTCTGAGGTCCTGGGCAAGAAGATCGAATTTTGCTGCGGTTCCTGCGTCAAAGCTTTCGACAAGGCTACTGCTTACTACATAAAAGCAGTACCTGCACTTGCCGAAAAGTTTTCCGCATCTGAAAAGAAGGAACTTGGCGTGGACAAAGTTGAATTGCTCGATCAACGCTTCTGCCCCATTTACAATGATCGGATTGTCAATCCCGAATCCAAAACCATTGAGTATAATGGAAAGACCGTCTACTTCTGGTCATCCAGTGCACAGCGCAGATGGAAGAAGGACCCAGAAAAGTATTTCAAAGAAGCAATGGACAAAGGAATACTCCCCCAGTTCAAGTCTTAAGTATTTATTTGTTACTTTATTAAAACCCTGTCGGTCAATACCGGCAGGGTTTTTTTATGACTCCTTGGAAACAAAGGCAAAGAGAACCCCTTTTTGGCATTCCACCCGTACTTCATCGGCAACACATTGATTACTCTGACTGACCATTCCGTCCCAGGAAAAATCTACCCCTTGCAATTCCCATTGCAGACCAGAACTCTCTACACCTTCACATTTTCCCATGGGGAGCAGGCTAAGGGTACTTCCCGACCTACCATTCAGTAAGAAAGATGTGCACGGAGTTATTCTCCTCACATACTCGTGGGCATCATCAAAGACCACTTCCACAGACGGGTTAATCCGGGCAGCGGTCATCAAATTGGAAAGGCAATGATCTGTTCGTTTTCCCAGTCCACCAAGGATGACCAGTTGTTTGGGAACTCCCCTATTCATCATCCAAGAAACCGATTTTTCAAAATCGGTATGTTCCTGGTCAGGTAATTTATGAATCTCTGATCGTGGAAATTTCGTTTGGATGTCCGAAATATCTCCACAGGAATCAAAATCTCCAAGTATTACATCCGGTTCAACATCCGCATGGCGATAAGCCAAGCAACCACCATCCACCGCGATCGAAAGTTCAGCCTCTTCCGACCGCCAGCTCAAAAGCTCGGCCGAAGGGGTATGCCCCGCCAGTGTCATTAAGACGATTGATTCAGACACAGTAAAAAAGGCTTATTGAAAAAAGGACCGTTGTTTCTCACTGATCGGGAGTTTCAACTTTTCCATAACCATGAGCATATCATCCCATACCTTACGCTTACTCGATTTGCTTGGGTTGTGGAGGAGGTAGGATGGGTGATAGGTGACCATCATGGGAATACCTTCGTATTCATGCCAGCTTCCACGCATCTGTCCGAGCCGGCGCTGAGGGTCAGGACCAAGCAATCCATCGGTCGCGGTCTTGCCAAGGGCAACCACGATTTTTGGCTTAATGATTTCCAACTGTGCCTTTAGGTAGGGCAAACAAAAGTTCAATTCATCGGAAGTGGGCGGGCGGTTACCGTAAGCACGTTCATGACGGGGACGAAAATTAACCACATTGCCAAGGTAAACTGATTCCCTCGACAGTCCCATGACAGATATAATTTTATCCAACAATTCACCAGCCGGTCCAACAAAGGGTTCGCCCGCTTCCTCCTCTTCTGGACCCGGGGCTTCCCCACAAAAAAATAAATCTGTATCCAAACTCCCAACTCCAAAAACCACCTTTGCCCCGGGATTAAGCTCGGACTGGCAAACCTCGCAACCCAACACCTGCTCCTTTAGCCAATTCCATCGTTCAGTCTTTGATCCATTGGGCAGTGAAATCTCCGGCGGTTTCGCCAGTGCTGGGTTGACTGATTTTAGAGTTGGTTGAGAAATAGGAGCAGTCTTTTCCTGAAGAGGTGCTTGGGTATCCGGAAGAACCTTAGCCACCGCAGGGGGTTCGGATACCTGATCAAACCTCGGCTGATTAGGCACAATAGGAATGGATGGGGACTCCTTTTTTACACCGCCTAATAAGTTCTCCAATCCCTGCAAAGTGGATTCCTCCATGTACAAATGGCGAATTCCTTCGGACCGTTGTCTTTTTAATTCATCCAAAACCGCCAAAGCCGCATCCCCGGGCTCCATAGTGAAAGAATCATTCATGACTTTGCATGGATTCGCTCGACATACTTGGCAAGCAGGTCGAATTCTAAGTTCAAGCGATCCCCAGGCTTTCGCCCTTTCAAATTCGTCTGGTCCAAAGTGTGGGGAATGAGCCAGACTGCAAAGGAATCGTCAGTTACTTCACAAACAGTCAACGAACATCCATCCACTGCAATGCATCCTTTATCCACCAGATACTTGGCTGATTCCTGCTCTACACCCACTTGAAGAAATAAATTTTTACCCCGTTCCTCAAAAACTTGAATCGTTCCCGGGCCATCAATGTGACCGGTTACAAAATGACCGCCCAAACGACCGTTCGCTGGGAGGGAGCGCTCGAGGTTTACCCAGTCTCCGGTAGATAATTGTCCGAGGTTTGTACGGTTAAGGGTTTCCTCCAGCAAATCAAACGATCCAGCGGTTGCCCCGTCTTCCCGCATAGTTAGGCAACATCCATTTACTGCTAAGCTTGCCCCTGCTTCCAATCCATCTCCATCAGCAAAGGGTAATTCCAAGCGAAGCAACCAGGATTCCTCCTGTTCTTCAAGGCTTTTTACAACACCAACTCCTTCAACGATTCCAGTAAACATAATTTTCCTTAGACAATCTTTAGAAAGGACAGGGAAGAATGGAAAGATAATTTGACCAATATCTGACGCTGATTAGCTTGAGACTATACCTTTATGCTTATTTTTCGCTCTTCATTCATTCTCTTCCTAACCTCCTGCCTGTCCGTTTCTTTCTTGGCTGTATCTGCGAAGTCTGCTCCAGTCTCCCCAACCCTTCACAGGGTGCCGACCGACTCTATCCTCGTGCTCAGCATCGATGGACAAAAAATGATATCCAAATCGGAAATCATCAAGAACCAGAGATGGAACTCTTTATTCAAGCGCATGGAAGAAGCTGGTTCTCCACTGCGTTCCTGGCTTTCTGACCGTAACAGTAGTGGGATAAGATGGTCCGAACCAGTACAATTTTTCGTCCGGCTGGTCGAAGGCGAAAATCCGCACCCACAATTCGGGGCGATTGCCCGGGCAAGCTCCCCTGAACTGGCCGACCGTGCGATGTCAGATCTCGCCCGTTTCTTAGGTCTGCGCCCATCTAAAAATAATCCAAAAGTTTACCAACGGACCACCCAGCCATTTGCCATCGGTCGGGAAGGTGATTTTTGCTTCCTGCTTGGTAATTTACTCCTCCGACAAAACGCAAACCTCCCTTCACGGAATCAAGATCTCGAAAATTTTATATCCTCACTTTCTTCAAGCTTTCAACTGCCCGAATTGCCTGCTCCTCTTGCTAAACATGCCAGCCAATCCTCTGATCTTGCTCTCTACCTCGAGGGTACCGGAAATGGACAAATGGTCGAGGCATGGCAAGGAAATCCCCTTATCGATTCGATCCTTCCCTTGTTTGACTCTCTCCTGCTCGATTCTTATGGGCTCCTTTTTAGTTCTCAACCGGGCACCCTAAATATTGATGTGCGTAATTATTCAAATGATAAAACAAGCGCGGCGAAACAGGTAAATCCTCTAAAGATCGTCGACCAGTTGCCAGGTGACGCCCCTCTTGTCGGTCGCATTAGTCTACCAGAAGAAAGTTTCCACCATTTTCTTGGAGAAGTCGTGGACATGGCCCTTAAATTATTTTCAGCAAATAAATTGGGAGCGGATACTGATCTGCCTGGATTTGATCTAAGTGCCCGGGAATTAGTCCGTTTCCCGAGCGGAGATTTTGCCTTTGCCGGAGGAAGTTCCCGTACCGAACAAGCTACCCTCCCCAACGGCCAAACCATTGCCCAAACCATTCCGATTTGGGCTACAGGAATGAAAATTTCCAATCCCCTTGCCTTTCGGGAGTTACTTGCAGGTATGAAGGCTGGTATTGGCCTCAATGCTTTACTTCAAGTTCATCAACTTGATCTTATCGAAAGAACCGATTCTGCCTGGCTATCCACCCCCGAATATTCGCGGGAATTAAAACTTGGTTCGACCATTGAGCCACTTGCCTTTCACCGGCGTAAATTATTGAACAATCATGCATTTGCCCTCGACTTCAATCCAACTGCATCTGCCAAATTGCTCCGAGAACCACAAGGCCTTAGTTTTGATCAATTAAAATATATCAGTTGGTTGGATGAATTTTCGAATTTCAATCTAAAAAGTAATAACCAAAGAGGGTTGTCAGGAAAACTTAAACTCTCAAACGCGGACCAGCAACCCTGGTCCCTCATGGTTGACCGACTTGGCCAGGAATGGATTGATCAAATCAATACCCGCTTATTTCTAGCGATCGCCCGTGACGACCTAAACGAGGTAGTTGAAGCCGTGGCCATGGGAGCCTTGATCAATGCGAACGACCGCTTTGGTCATTCTCCACTGCATTATGCCGCCTATCGTGGAAACGCATATATTGTGGACTATTTACTGCGCAATGGTGGTGATCCAAATACCCGAGGAAATCATCTATCCACCCCCCTGCACAGTGCCGCATGGGGAAAAAACCAGGAAGTGGTCGAATTACTTTTGGAAGACGGTGCCGAAGTTGATGCCCAGACTGACGAGCAGGAAACTCCAGTCATGACTGCGACCCTTCGCGGACAACTGGAAACAGTCGAAACCTTACTCGCCCTGTCTGCCGATGTGCATGCCGTCGATGCTTATGGCTCAAACCTCATGGACTTGGCCGGAGCAAGTGGAAATGTTAAAATTGTCGAATTACTTAAGGGATTGGGCGTAAAATCATCCTACCCATTACACTTGGCTGCTGGCACCGGAGATTATGATCAGATCCGATCGCTCCTTAAAGCCGGACGACTAATCAATGAACAGGACTCATTTGGGGCCACCCCCCTGTTAGTCGCCACCGTGGCTGGTCGTGAAGATGTCGTCGATTATTTACTCGAACGTTCCGCTGATCCAACCATCGAGGCGATGAACGGTTACACCCTTCTCCATGGAGCTGCGTTTTCAGGAAAAAAATCCTTAGTCCGTAAAATGTTGGCCTTTGGACTCGACTTAAACCGTCGCTACGGGCCTGATGCCATCACCCCGACTGATGTGGCGGAAGAAGGCAGTGAGGGCTTAATCTATCTGCGCTCGATGGGTGGCCGATCCGCCTGGGAACTCGGACCTGAATAAATTGGCTTTTTAGCGACTATTTAATCCGTCCTAAAGCAAACACTGCTTTTCCTGCCCTGGATAATTTACGGTCCATCTCTTTGGCTCCGGGAACAAATTCTTCTAGTTTTGTCCAAAAGCGGGAGGAATGGTTCATCTCCACGAGGTGAGTAAGTTCATGAAAAATCACATAGTTTCCTAACTCTTCAGGAAGTAGAATAATTCGCCAGTTTAAGGAAATCGTTCCGCGTGGGGAACAAGACCCCCAACGGGTACTTTGATCCCCCACCCTGATTCTTTTCGACTGCAAACCAGTCCGTTCCTCCGCCCATTGCAACCTGGAAGGCAGAAATTGACAGGCTAATTTACGGCAGGCCTCTTTAATCAAATACTCACGGTTTTCTTCGGATGATACAAAAATAGAAACTTGCTGGTTTTCGAGACTGGTCCTGGTTCTGTTAGCTTGGGGGTCTATTTGTACATTAACCGGTTTGCACGAACCTATAGAATCTAAATAAATACACCCGCCCCCAGAAAAATGATCGCTCATAAATATGCGGGCTGGAAACTCCAAACTTTTACGCCGCAACCAATCTGTTTGTTGCTGCAAAAACTTTTCCGCCTCTTTCCATGCCATTCGCTGAGGAAAAGTGAGCAAAGCACTGCTTGGGCTTTTTAATCGTAGATTAATCCTACGCGAACGCAGACTCTTACGTAGTTCACAAACAAGGGTGCGACGTTTGGAATCGTCAAAAAACTCCAGGGTTTCAAACTTCGTGGAGCGGAAAATGCTCAAGGCTTTGGCTTATATTTCTCTTCGAGAATACGGACTTGAGACGATGCAAATTTGCGCAGGGCAGATTCTGGATCAATCCCACCAGACCGGCAGGCTGCCACCCATTCGAAAAGAGCTCTTCCCGCCTGGGCTTCATTCAAACCGCTGCCCATTTCATTGATTTTACTATCATCCCATTCCCCCTCCTTCTCCAAGCCCAGTTTATTTGCCTGCTTGTATACTTCGTTAGCAAAAAGAGTGGAGGGAAGTTGCGGAGGCAAATTCTTAAATTTTTGATTTGTTTCACTTACCCCCTTGGCCTTTTTTTCTTCGGCCTTAATTCGTTCCCAACGATCAATCACCGCATCAGCATCTTCTTCTTTGTCGCCTGGATCCCCAAAAACATGTGGATGCCTCCGGACTAATTTTTCTGAAATTTCCCGAGCAACATCCTCAAGATCAAAGCGCCCTGCCTCTTCTTCAATCTGCGAATGAAAAACTACCTGAAGTAAAAGATCGCCCAGTTCCTCCCTTAATAACTCCGTGTCCTCGGTATCGATTGCTTCCAGCACTTCAGCTGCCTCTTCAACTAAACAACGGGCAATGGATTGATGGGTTTGCTCCTGATCCCAGGGACAACCGTCCGGGGCACGCAATCTTGCCATAAGTTCTCTTAGTCGTTGAATTTCGCTCACGCAGGCGCACTATGGGAAAAATGCCTGGGACTTGCAAACCCATACCCCAGGAAATTTATTTTCCCCAAACAATTATCCATGGACAAACTATCTGAAATCATGGCGGCCAAGCGCCGCGAAATCGAACCGCTCATCCGTCCGGTTCGTGATAGCGAACTTTCCCAACTTGGAGAACGCCTCCAAAACGGCCCCTCGTTTCTTGATGCCCTCTCCAGTCCGGATGAATTATCCGTCATCGCCGAGATTAAACGAAAGTCCCCCTCTGCTGGTGAGATCGCATCCGCTGCATCTGCTCCAGAACAGGCACGGACGTATGTTAATGCAAGTGCCGACGCACTTTCCATACTAACCGACGAACCCTATTTCGGAGGCACTCTGCAGGACCTTTGGGATGTGAATGATTTTTTACGCGAACACAACCGCTCCACCCCAACTCTGCGCAAAGACTTTATGGTCCACCCGATTCAGATATTGGAAGCTCTCGAAGCCGGTGCCCGTGCAATCCTTCTAATCGTTCGTGCCCTGGATGATGACGAATTAAAAACCCTAAGGTATGCAGCAGACCTAGCAGGACTTACCTGCCTTTATGAAATCCATGAAGAAGAAGAGCTCGAAAAAGTTTTACCCCACAACCCTCTTCTTCTTGGAGTAAACAACCGGGATTTAAAACGTTTCAAGACCGACCTTGCGGTGACTGAAGATTTATTCCCGAAAATTCCTGAAGGAATTATCAAAGTAAGCGAGAGTGGAATCCTCGAACCAGCAGATGCCTGGCGTGCCCGGGAGGCAGGTGCCGATGCCGTGCTCTGTGGAGAGGCTCTAATGCGGGCGGAAAATGTCGAGGAGTTCATCGGGGAGATGAAGGACTGCGAATAGATAGACCGAAGTATTCTCCTGCCCACTGCTTGAATGGCTCTTAGTCCATCAGTCACCAATGAGTTGCTCCGTCAACTCGATCATCGCCCCAATAAGAAATTAGGTCAAAATTTCCTGATCGATGGAAACCTTGTGGAAAAATCTATTTCCATGGCAGATCTTCCTAAAAAGATGCCCGTGCTCGAGATTGGCCCCGGACTCGGCACCCTGACCGAACGCCTGCTCGCACATGGGCATCCAGTCTATGCAGTAGAAATTGATCGTCGTCTGGATGCTCACCTTAGAGAACAGCTCGCCTCCTATATTAAATCGGGTCAACTCAATCTCTTACGGGCAGATGCGGTCAAATGCCCCACCGGAGATTTACCCGAAGAAATAGGTGATTTTGCAGTGGTCGCCAATCTGCCCTATGCAATTTCCTCAGCATGGTTAGAAGGTTTGCTCGGATCTGGAAAACTTCCTTTGCGAATGGTCATGATGTTACAAAAGGAAGCAACTGAACGCATGCTCGCCTGTCCTGGAAGCAAAACATTTAATGCCCTATCCATTTTTTTACAGGCCTGCTATAAAACAGGTGGAAAACATGCGGTGCCTGGACAATGCTTTTTTCCAGCACCATCGGTTGATTCCGTGTTGCTACGGATGGACAGGTTGGAAAATAAATTCCCCTTTCCTAAGGATGTACGGGTATTAATTAGAAGAATTTTTACGCAACGCAGAAAACAGTTGGGAAGCCTAATCAAAAACGAGAATTCTGATATTCAAGAAGTTATGCTCTCGTGGTTAAAAAGACAGAACCTCTGCCCAACCATACGCCCTGAAAAGATTACCGGTTCACAATGGACAGATCTTGCCCGCTGCCTTTCCGAAAAAAGCTAATCTTGTATCTTTGTCTGCCCTAGGAGGCTGCCCCTATCCCGCAACACTTCTTGTATTTCTTACCGCTCCCACAGGGGCAAGGATCATTACGACCGACTTTGGGTGCATCTCTGACCACCGGTGTGGCGACAGGAGGTGCTGATGGTGCATCAGGGGGGGGCGCGGAAGCAGAGGGGGCAGAAAAACGGTCAAATCCAGCAGCACTACCGGAGTCTGGTCCAGTCGATTTGGCAGATTTACTCAAAGTATTTAACATGTTTTCAAAGGCTGCCAAGTTGGTCGCTGCACGAAACATACCTGTACAAACCTCTGAACGCATCGAACCCATCATTTCTTCAAAAGCCCGGAATGCCTCGCTCTTGTATTCACTCAAGGGATCTTTCTGGCCATATCCCCGCAAGCCCACACTACGGCGCAATTCTTCCATCTCTGTAAGATGGTCCTGCCAATGAACATCAACTGCATTGACCACCACATAGCGCTCCAAGCTTTGAATCTGTTCAGGATCCTCCAGCTTGCGCTTGCCTTCATAGGCTTGGTGGATTTTTTCAAGAAGTAATTTCCTGCAACCTTCTTCGCCCAGCCCAACAAATTCCTCGGCATTAAGATTAAGGGGGAAAGTAATATTCACCCAGGAGGCAACGAAAGATTCAACCTCCGGCATATCCGCTAACTTGGTGGCCTTAAACTCGTTTTCCGGCATGGTGGCTAGACGTTCGTCCACCTCCTCCTCCACCAGATCGAGAAGGATTTTACCGGGATCTTCCTCAAGTAAAACATCATTACGAATCGAATAAACAATTTCCCGTTGGCGGTTAAGAACATCATCATACTGAAGAAGGCGTTTACGGATGGAATAATTTTGCTGCTCCACTTTTTTCTGAGCGTTTTGGATCGACCAGTCGAGCGTACCATGCTCGAGCATCTCATCATCCCCAAACGATTTTTCCAACATCTTGGAAAGAGCTCCCTGGTTGGCGAACAAACGCATCAAATCATCCTCCAATGACACATAAAAGCGGGAGGCTCCAGGATCGCCCTGACGGGCACAACGTCCGCGTAATTGTCGGTCAATCCGCCGGGACTCATGCCTTTCCGTGCCCAGGACAAGCAGACCTCCAAGTTCTTTGACTTCCTCGCCCAATTTAATGTCTGTTCCCCGACCTGCCATATTGGTGGCAATCGTTACTGCACCCTTCTGCCCAGCCTGGGCAACAATCTCAGCTTCCCTTTCATGAAATTTTGCATTGAGTACAGTATGGCGGATGTTTGCCCGCTTGAGCATACGACCGAAAACTTCGGAAGATTCCACTGATGCAGTACCCACCAAAACCGGTTGTCCGCGTTTATGGGCTTCAGTAAGATCTTCCAATACCTGATTGTACTTTTGCCTACGACCTTTGAACATCAAATCGTTAAGATCCTCTCGTACACACTTACGGTGAGTAGGAATGACCATAACTCCTAAGCGATAAATATCATGAAATTCACCAGCCTCAGTCTCGGCAGTACCGGTCATTCCCGACAACTTATCATACATCCGAAAATAATTCTGAATAGTAATGGTGGCGTATGTCTTTGTTTCCTTTTCGATCTGTACCCCTTCTTTGGATTCAACCGCCTGGTGCAATCCGTTACTCCAGCGACGACCCGGCATCAAACGACCCGTATTTTCATCCACGATCATAACCTTGCCACCCTGCACCACATATTCTTTGTCTTTTTCGTAGAGGGCAAAGGCACGTAACAATTGAGAAATCGTATGGATACGTTCACTTTTTACCTGAAATTCAAGTTCCGCCTGCTCGCGTTCCTGGCGCTTTTCCTCATCGCTTAAAGTCTTCTTGCGATCAATTTCCACATAGGTGGTGGCAAGGTCAGGAATTACGAAGCCCTCAGGATCACTTGGACTGATTAAACCACGCCCCTGCTCGGTCAAGTCCGCCTGCTGGTTTTTTTCGTCAATTACATAGTGCAGTTCTTCCTTTAAATTGTGTGCCCTTTCCTTGTTATAATCGGAATTCATTTCCAGGTCGAACTTCTCAAAACGTTTTCGGATTTTAGCATCCTCCATCATCCGCATGAACTGCCGATGGGTGGGCAATCCCCGCTTCACCTGATAAAGTTTGCCAGTGGCTTCATCAAGTACATCCTCGTCAGATTCATCCGAAGTTAGTACCCTCTTGGCATCCTCAGCCAAGCGATTGCACTGGCGAACCTGTGCATCCACTAGCTTAGTCACCAGGGGTTTCATCTCACTAAATGGCAATGGATTGTCCTCCCGCATGGGACCGGAAATAATCAAGGGTGTACGTGCTTCATCGATGAGGATGGAGTCTGCTTCATCAATAATGCAGAAAAAATGATCCCGTTGGACCTGATCTTCCTGGCTGGTAGCCATTCCATTGTCCCGCAAATAATCAAATCCAAACTCAGATGCGGTGCCATAGGTAATATTCTTAGCGTACATATCACGACGCTCGGATGATGGCATACTGTTTTGAATACATCCCACCTTCAGTCCCAGAAATTCAAACAGCGCCCCCATCCAATTAGAATCCCGACGAGCAAGGTAATCATTGACGGTGACAAGTTGGCAGTTCTGACCAGACAATGCATTGAGGTAAAGAGGACAGGTGGAGACCAGGGTTTTACCCTCCCCTGTTGCCATTTCTGCGATGTGGCGTTCATGCAAGGCCATACCGCCGATCAACTGTACATCGTAATGAACCATCTGCCATTCAATTGGCTGATCGCACACATCAATGGTTTTACCACAAATTCGGCGCGCTCCGTTTTTGACCACAGCAAAGGCCTCGGGCAGCAGATCGTCCAGGCTGGTTCCGTCCTTGTAACGCTGCATAAACTCATCCGTTTTGGCTCGTAACTGATCGTCACTCAAAGACTGCAATTCCTTCTCCAACTCGTTGATCCGGGTTACTACCGGGACGCACTTTTTAATAAATTTTCGATATTGCCGCCCCTTAAGGGATTGCATGATCGATTGAACGGGTGAAAACAAACTCATATAAAAAAGGGTCGGTACGGAAACATATGGCTAGCGAGATATCGCATCGCGGAAATAAGGAATGGCACGCTCCAACCCCTCAGCCAATTGAACTTTGGGCTCCCACCCCAAGACCTTCTTGGCAAGGGAAATATCGGGCTTTCGTTGAGTAGGATCATCCGAAGGAAGGGGCATTTCCACAAGTTTGGAAGATGAACCTACCTGTTTGAGTACCTGCTCGGCCAATTCGCGGATCGTGAACTCAACTGGATTTCCAATATTTATCGGGCCAACAGTTTCTTCCTGTTCCATGGTACGAAGGATTGCTTCCACCAAATCGTCGACAAAGCAAAAAGAACGAGTCTGGGATCCGTCCCCGTAGATAGTCAGGTCCTCACCTTTGAGGGCCTGTACGATGAAATTGGAAACCACCCGACCATCGTCCGGTGCCATTCGTGGTCCGTAAGTATTGAAAATACGTACCACACGTATATCCACCTGGTTTTCCCGGTGATAATCAAAAAATAATGTCTCGGCACAACGCTTTCCTTCGTCGTAACAAGCACGCGTACCGATTGGATTAACATTCCCCCGGTAGCTCTCGGGTTGGGGATGTATTTCCGGATCTCCGTAAACCTCAGAGGTGGATGCCTGCAAAATGCGTGCCCCCACCCGCTTAGCCAAGCCCAAACAATTAATCGCTCCCATCACCGAAGTCTTTACCGTTTTAATCGGATTATACTGGTAATGAACCGGAGATGCCGGACAGGCCATATTGTAAATTCGATCGACCTCGACCTTAAACGGATCAATCACATCGTGACGAAGAAGTTCAAAATTGGCATAATCTTTGAGATGAGAGACATTTTGCTTATTGCCTGTAAAGAAATTATCCAAGCAAATGACTTCATGCCCCTGTTCGAGCAAACGTTCACAAATGTGACTACCAAGGAAACCGGCTCCTCCTGTTACTAGAGTTTTCATAAATTACGCAAAGATTCTATTCTAGCAGATGGTGAGGATTTGAAAACCTTCTTTTCGAATGGGGGAAGAAGGAAGAAAAAATGGTCGGGCCGGTGAGATTTGAACTCACGACCCCTACACCCCCAGCGTAGTGCGCTACCAGACTGCGCTACGGCCCGACCTTAGTGTCCGAAGACGAAAAAATAAACTGCTTCATCAGAAGACCATAGTCAAGACTAAGCCCCCGAGTTATAACTACAAATCCAACGAGCCGACCAACGCTCGAACTCTCCCATCAATATCTGCTTCCTCGCCTCCTCCATTAACGAAACGAAAAAGCGCAAGTTGTGCAGGGTGAGGATGGTACCAGCCAGAGACTCCTTTGCCTGAATAAGGTGCCGTAGGTAGGACTTTGAAAATTCGCGGGATGCTGCACAATCTGAATTTTCATCCAACGGGCTGTAATCTTCTTTAAATTTTTCGTTTCGCAAATTTAGAGTGCCGGTTGATGTGTAAGCCATCCCATGGCGAGCCGCTCGGCTTGGCATCACACAATCAAACATATCCGCTCCCATCCCAATCATTCTTAAAAGCTGAGGAGGCGTGCCTACTCCCATTACATACCTAGGCTTTTCTAAAGGTAGTACACTCGTAGTCCAATTTACCTGTTCGAGCATTTCCTCTTCGGTTTCTCCAACGCTTACTCCACCAACTGCATAACCAGGGAAATTCAACTCAATCAATTGCTCGGCCGATTGCCGGCGCATTTCTTCAAACCTTCCGCCCTGAACGATACCAAATAGATTCCTCCCCTCTTTCGGTCCGGTTCCTTCTTCCCAAGCTTGCTGGCAAGCACGAGCCCACAAAGAGGTGCGATTAACAGCACTTTCAACTTCCTTTTGAGAATCGTTTGCTGCCGGACATACATCCAGGCACATCGCTATGTCAGAACGAAGCCCGTCTTGAATGGCCACAGCCTCACGGGGACCAAGGAAAATTTCCCGGCCATCAAGGTGGGAACGAAAACGCACACCTTCATCATTGATTTTTCTTAACTTCGAAAGGCTGAATACCTGGAAACCACCACTATCGGTAAGCACCGGGCCATCCCAGTTCATAAAATCTGCAAGGCCACCCGCCTGGCGTACTACCTCCACTCCCGGTCTGAGGTTTAAATGATAAGTATTCCCCAAAATAATAGGGGCTCGCACAACCTTTTTTAAATCTCCCGGTAAAGTACCCTTGACGGTTGCCTGTGTACCCACCGGCATAAATACAGGAGTGCGAACAGCCCCCCTAGGTAGGTCAAGGCTACCAGCTCGAGGCCCGGTTTGATCTGAGCAATCAGATTCAATGCGGAAGTTTGAAGAGGCTAGCATGTGAGGAGGAGAAATCATTCCCGCCACAATACGGATTAGCTATGCAAAGGTAAAAGCCATATTTAATTCAATAAGCAAAAAAAAGTCATAAAGTAACGACCCTTTTTCAAAAAGAGTATCAGAACAGTTAGGAAACTATACCAACCTCTTCGTCGACTAATTCTTCGCTTGGTTCCCAGCGATTTGCCCAACGATTCCACCTATCTAAACCAATAACTTCCACTTCAATGGAGTCTTTTCTCGATGCAAATTCAAACATTTCCAAAGCTGCGGAATGGTTCAGAGCCATAAAATGACGCTGGTTTATAAAGTCAGAGCCAGAATGATAAAATTTTATACGAAATTCGAAAACTTCATCTTCAGGATTTTTTTTACCCATAATTACTAATGGAGTGTGGAAAAAATGACTTCGCAAATGAAAAGGATAAAAGTTATTCACAAACGAAAGAAATCTCCCTGCTGCAGCAGGGAAATACTCGATCATATCAGTTCAAAGAGGGGTCAGATGTGGGAAGGTCGACTTCCTCCCAGCGATCAGCCCAACGATTCCATTTTTCTACTTTATCCAACAAAGCTAAGGATGTCCGCTTGCTACATGCATAATCAAACATTTCTTTTGCCTCATCAAAATCATGAGCCAAAAAATACTTATCGGAGAAACAAGCGGAATCTTCAATATGGTAATGAAAATGAAATTCAAAAAGGTCATGTTTTGGATCAATTTTCATATACCATATTATAGCCTAAAATGATGTATTTATCAAATATTACACTCTTTTTTTATATATTTACCGACAATCTTCTTAATAACGTATGTTTTTACGTATTTTTTCTTGTATAGCTTGTAGGATTAAAAGATTAAACTAATATCCTTTAAGGGCTGGTAAATATAACCTAGGAATCGTCCAAAGAGTCTAAACCTTGAAGATGTGCGACATCTCCCCAACTGACAAGATTCCAATTAACTTGCGACTTTTGTATCCTGTTAATCGAACAATTAAGCAAAAGAAAATTTCTTTCAGCTTCAAGAGAGAGTTTTAAAACCTTTCGAAAAACTGCCCCGAGGACACCTCCATGGGTCACAGCGACAACCTTTTGCCCAGGATGCTCATTGGCCAGGGTCTCAATAGCAAGAGAACAACGATCAAAAAACTGTTGGAAACTTTCTCCACCAGGAGGTTGGTAATTTGGACCATCTTCCATAAATGATTGAAAAGCCCTTGGTTGACTTTCTCGCATTTCATCGGTTGTTAATCCTTCGAGGACTCCCAGGTCTCTCTCTCGCAATGCAGGCATAGGAAGGGGTTGCCAACCACTAGGATTACCAACCAGACGAGAAGTATGAAGTGCACGCTCTAAATCACTTACATATACCATATCAACCTCCTCGCCCTTCATGCGCTCCCCTAAAGCTTGAGCCTGAGCAACTCCTCTTGGACTCAGAGCTGAGTCAGCATGTCCCTGCCAGCGACCTGACAGGTTCCATTCGGTTTCTCCGTGACGGATTAGAATAATTTCTGTTTTAGGCATCGTTCAAATACTTCGATCCATACACCAATCTCCGAGCAACGTGTACAGGAAAAACCGAAAACTAGGAAAAAATGGGAGGCTGGATAGGCTTTAAAAACTAAATTAATCCCGGAAAGGCCACTTTGGAGAACCCTTAGGATCTGCAGCCTTGGGAGATTTCCCCAAGCCGTAGTCACTTGGTTGCATGTTCTCAAGCTTCCAATAATTTTTCTGATTTTTGGTGTAACCGTAAAAGGACGGATAGAAGGGATCGACATAAGCAGCATCCGCCTTTTGAGGAACTTCAAGCCCGCACAAGTGGTAGGTGGCATTTACAATAAGGCGGCGCAAATCTTCGCTCACCAAATCGACAGATGCACCCATCGTGGTACAAAAAGTCGTACCTTTTGATGCATTTGGGGAAACATAGGTATGGAGCCATGCAAGGGGTTGCATTGGTTTATTTTTATTGGCAACAGGTTTTGAATCGGGACTCAGGTTAGCGGTGACCTGTCCGCGAAGCAGTATTGTGTCCTTTTCGGTCAAAGCATTAATCCCGTAAACATCTGACGGCCCAAAAACATCTTTTACACTGCGTAAAATTGGATGATTGGCATTGGCTGGTTCGACCACGCCACGGGCTCCCTCCACCTTGTGCTTGCCATGATGGCTAACCCAACCTTCGCCCATGACTTTGGGACCAAATTCCTTAAAGGTGATTTTTCCACCAAAGGATCGATCATCCAACCATTTGAATGCATGAGTGGATGTACGTATGCCAATAACAGGTTTTCCATCGTTAAGAAACCTGGTGATATATTTGGCGTCTTCGGTAGATGGATCGCGAAAACGAGTACCAATAATCATGATGTCTGCCTTATCCAAATGGTGCCAACCTTTGATCCCCCTGTGGTTGTCTGGATCAATGTAATTTCCTCCCTCATCCCAAGAAAACAAAACTTTACAGGTAAATCCGTGCCTTTCTGCCAAAATTTTAGCAAGCATAGGCATACTTTCCTCGGTTCGATACTCTTCATCCCCTGAGATGAGAACAACGGTCTTCCCCTGCCCTGGTCCTTTTTTTCCTTTGAGGTAAAGAATCGAGGGATCCACAGGTTCATCGTCACCCAAACCTATGACTTCTTTGGTGTAATCATATGCTCCTATGGATTTTTCTACGAGGTAGTTCGATCCTTGTAGCGTTTTGGATTTGATTGTGTTTCCAACCTCAGAAAGTGAGCAAGATGAAACACCAAGAAGAAGTACAGAACAGAGAAAACTGAAAAGAAGAGAAGGTTTCATTAAATAAAAAAATAATTATTCTTCGTCTGCACCGAAAAAAGATTTAGTACCAGACCAAGCAGCCTTGGATTTTTCAGAAACATAATTTCCAGCTTTGGTCACATAACATCCGGATAATGATAGAAGGCAGGATACAAGGATTCCTGAAATGACGATTTTTATTTTATTCATAGCGCAATGTTTTTTTGAATTGTTTGTAAAATGCCTTAATAGGCTTAATTATTAGTAATCCATATCATACATCTAACAAGATATTTCTTCTACGAATCGGCTAGTCCATGTTTGTTTTCCCCTTGAAAACATCTATTTTAATGTTGGCCATTCTCACTTCTTTTCCTAAACTTATATAATATGTTCAAAAATATACCTTTCAATCGTGTGGAATGGGTTACCAGTGGATTTCTCATTTTTACTGCCTTACTCACTGTATCTGCAGTACCCTATTACTTCTGGACTTTTGGCTGGGACTGGTTCCTTTTTGGTGTCTTCGCATTTTTTTACCTAGCCACAGGAATGAGCATAACAGTGGGCTACCATCGCCTATTTTCTCACAAGGCTTTCCAGGCGAAATGGCCGGTTAAATTATTCGTTCTTCTCTTCGGAGCTGCTGCTTTTGAAAACTCGGCTGTTTGGTGGAGTTGCGAACATCGCAAACACCACAAACATGTCGACACAGATGACGATCCCTACGACATTACTAAAGGTTTTTTCTGGGCTCACATGGGTTGGCTAATGTTCAAATTAAAACCGGAACAACCCTTTGACAATGTACATGACCTCCTCAACGACAAATTGGTAGCTTGGCAGCATAAGTGGGTTCATGCCATTTCTTTTATCGTTAGCTTCATCGTTCCCGCCCTCATTGGCTATTATTATGCAGTATTTTCGGGCAACCTTTCCCCTGCTGTTGGTGCACTAGGCGGTTTCCTCATACCCGGTGTTGCACGGGTTGTATTGGTTCAACACGCCACTTTTTGCATTAATTCTCTCTGTCATATGATTGGTGAACGCCCTTACTCTACCGAACATTCAGCTCGGGATAGTTGGGTCGCGGCAATTTTCACAATGGGAGAAGGATACCATAACTACCACCATGAATTTGCATGGGATTACCGAAATGGTGTAAAACCCTGGCAACTTGACCCATCAAAATGGATTATCTGGACCCTTTCTAAATTGGGTCTGACAAACAACCTTAAGCGCGTTCCAAATGAACGGATCTTGCTTGCAGAAACCAAAGAAATTTCTCGCATCGTCAATGATCAGTTGTCTGCTTTTCAATCTGCCCAAAACAAAAGTTCTGAGTTGATAGATCAAGCCTCTGCAAACCTGGAAAGGTTTGGGGATCGTCTTTCTGAGATTCACCAAGAATTACAAACCGCTATTCGCGAAAAAATTGAGATATCCAAAGGCAAAATGAACGAGTTACGATCTGAGGTTCGTACTATCGTTCAAGAAATTGAATCCTTTGGGAAATTGGCTACTGCTTAAATCTCACTACTGTTTGCTCCCATGTGTGCGTGGGAAAGTATATTTTATTCTTCGGTTTACCCCATAATCTTGCCGTTTGCTAATTATGGTATGGAGTCAATACTTTGATGAGTAAAACGAAGGCCTATTGTGCAAACGAGCCAAGTGCTCGAGTTGTCCCAACCAACATCGATCGCCGTCCGATCGGACCCAACGATGTTCAGATTGGGATCGAGCATTG
>Ga0115572_10001040_pt1 | contig 22867 bp, 20 predicted proteins | sample COGITO_mtgs_1206_FD_88681 | JGI IMG/M metagenome (GOLD analysis project Ga0115572, IMG submission 88681) | Pelagic marine microbial communities from North Sea - COGITO_mtgs_120607 | ecosystem: Environmental > Aquatic > Marine > Epipelagic | place: Germany:Helgoland, sampling site Kabeltonne... | reverse complement strand
TTTTAGTTTCATTTGAATGTTGATCAGACATGGTTAATGTAAGCTGGTCTACTTCAATGTTGTTAACTCGTCCTGAAAGCAATTTAAATGGATTGTAGCTAATGGATAAGTTTTGTAATGAAAATTTTTCGAGATTGCTATTATTAGAAGAAGCTGAATTTGAAAACGAAAAGTTTTTTAATCTTAATTGATTCCAGCTGAGGCTGCTAATGCTGATTTCAATATTTTCTAGGTTGCTTTTCTGAAGCGCCCAAGGCAATACTGTGTTTAGTGCCGGTTTAGCTAGATTAGGCAGAAAAATGATGACCAATAATAATGTCATAGCGCTAATCAATAGTGCTTTAACCCATGATCTCATTTTCTGCCTGCTCCTTGCGTGTACGGTTTTTAATTAACTGTTTAATTAACTATTTTTTAGCTTAACTGGCCTTGATTTGCTTAACACCGTCTTGGGTTGCTAATAACAAAGTATCAGCAGGGCGACTAGCGAATAAACCATTAGTCACAACCCCTGTTAATTGATTTACATTACTTTCTAAAGTTGTTGGAGCAAATTTTGATTCTGCAGCCATCTGAAAATGATGAACATCTAAAATAACATTACCATTATCTGTGGTGAAGCCCGAACGCAATACGGGATCGCCTCCCAGCTTAACCATTTCGCGAGCAACGTAGCTGCGAGCCATTGGGATGACCTCGACAGGCAATGGGAAGGTGCCCATCACTTCTACAAGCTTACTTTCATCAGCAACACATACGAACTCTTTTGCTACTGCGGCAACGATTTTTTCGCGAGTTAATGCGCCGCCGCCGCCTTTAATCATTTCTAGCTGATGGTTGATCTCATCAGCGCCATCGATATAAAACTCTAATTCCACCACTGAATTTAGGTCATAGACTGGAATTCCATGGTTTTTAAGGCGTTCTGCAGTTGCTTCTGAGCTTGCTACTGCACCATCAAACAAATGCTTAAATTCGGCTAAAGCATCAATAAAGCAATTGGCGGTCGATCCTGTGCCCACACCAATAATAGAATCAGTTTCTAGGTGCGGCTTAATATAATCAGCAGCAGCTTTGCCAACGGCGGCTTTAAGTTGGTCAGAAGTTAATACATTCGCAGATGAGGACATGTCTGGGCTCTAATCGATTCGGTTAAATGGGTGCTTTAATATAGATAACACGCAAGCATTATAAATCCTTATTCGCTACAATGCTTGTTTTCATACACTAAAAAAGTATAGATCATGACTGCCCGAGCTTCTTCAAACCCAAGTTCTAAGTTATTAGACCAATATATTAAGAAAATTCTGTCTGCTAACGTTTATGACGTCGCGATTGAGTCGCCTTTGCATGTTGCTCCTTTCCTATCAGAGCGTATGGGGAATAATATTTGGGTGAAGCGTGAAGATAAGCAGCCTGTGTATTCTTTTAAAATTCGTGGAGCTTACAACAAAGTTGTTCAACTCACGGATAAAGAGAAGGCAGCAGGTGTTGTTGCGGCTTCTGCGGGTAATCATGCGCAAGGTTTAGCCTTGGCATCGAAAGAGTTGGGTATTAAAGCGACGATTGTTATGCCACGTACAACGCCGGACATTAAGGTGAAGTCGTGCAAGGCTCGTGGTGCGAAGGTTGTCTTACATGGAGATACCTTTGATGAAGCCTTTGCTTATTCGCAGAAGTTAGTAGAAGAAAAGGGCTTTACCTATATTCATCCGTATGACGATCCTGAAGTTATTGCAGGTCAGGGAACTATAGGTATGGAGATCTTGCGCCAGCTTAATGATCCTATCGATGCCATATTTGTTCCGGTTGGCGGTGGAGGCATCATTGCGGGCATCGCAGCCTATGTGAAATTTTTGCGCCCTGAGATTAAGATTATTGGTGTTGAATCTACAGAATCTGCTTGTTTACATGCTGCGCTTGCCGCGGGTCGTCGCGTAACGCTTCCTCATGTTGGTATTTTTGCTGATGGTGTTGCGGTAGCTCAAATCGGTAAAAACACTTGGGATATTGCGCGTCATTATGTGGATGAAGTGATTACTTGCTCACCTGATGAACTATGTGCAGCGATTAAAGACATTTTTGATGATACTCGTGCTGTGTGTGAGCCTGCGGGTGCGCTCGGCATTGCAGGAATGAAGAAGTACGTTGAACGTGAAGGAATTGAAGGCGCTAACTTGGTCTCTATCTTGAGTGGTGCTAACGTGAATTTCGACCGTCTGCGTTATATCTCAGAAGTTGCTGAAATTGGTGAAGGCCGCGAAGCAATTCTTGCAGTAACGATTCCTGAGCGTGCAGGTAGTTTTCAGCAATTCTGCAGTTTATTGGGTAAGCGTCCAATTACTGAATTTAACTATCGCTACCGTGATGATAATTCAGCCCAAATCTATGTTGGCGTGAAGGTTGGGGCAGAAAAAGATGCTCGCCAGCAACTATTAGCTGAATTGGATGAGAAGGAATATCCAGTACTTGATTTAACGGAAGATGAAATATCTAAATATCATATTCGTCATATGGTTGGTGGCCATGCTCCAGACTCAGTAAATGATGAATTATTATACCGCTTTGAATTTCCAGAGCGCCCTGGTGCTTTATTGCAGTTCTTAAAATCGCTAGGGAAGAAGTTTAATATTTCACTTTTCCATTATCGAAATCATGGTGCGGCTAATGGCCGAGTTTTGGTTGGGTTGCAGGTGCCTAAAGATAAGGATCAACATAAAGAAATTGAAAGCTACCTAACAGATCTAGGTTATACCTATTGGAATGAAACGGATAATCCAGCTTATCAGCTTTTCTTACGCTAACTTCTATAGAGATAGAAGGACGTAGGGCAGTTTAAATAAAAAAGGCTAATCAAAATTGATTAGCCTTTTTTTGTTCTGACTTAAACAGCTACTTATTACATTTCAGATACTTTTTCGTAGCTTGCTTTTAATTTTTCCAAGCAGGCTTTTCTAGCATCTTCTTCTGACATTGTTTTTTCATATTCTTTTAAGCAAGATTGATAGATAGGCTGCGCTTCATCTAACAAATCTTTGTTTAGCATTTCTGTAGGTACGCTTTGGTTTGCACAAGCGGTAACAGTAAGAAGCAATGCTGAAGCGATAAGTAATTTTGACATGGTAGTTCCATTTTGAGTGTGATGATGAGCCGTATGTTAATTCTAAAGCCATCATGAAGGAAGGTGCTGCGAATCTATTTGGAGGGATTTAGTCGAAAGTTGATATCATTTTACATTTCAATTCAGAATGTTATCTAACTTGCTCTTTATTACTGGCACTTTTACGAAGTAATACATACATGGCGCCTGCGCCACCATCTTTCGGCAGCGCGGTATGAAATGCCATTACATCTGGGAGCTGAGGCAGCCAGTGTATTAAGTAGCTTTTTAATAGTGCAGGATCTTCGATATTTCGATCTCCCTTACCCGGTAAAATAAGCACTGTACGTAGGTCGTATTTTACACAGTCATTTATAAAGCTGAATACTACCTCTCGGGCTTTCTCGATTGTCATGCGGTGGAGGTCTAAGCGGGCATCAATAGGGTATTTCCCTTGGCGCAATTTACGGAAAACCCCATCTTGAATACCGTGACATTTAAACCCTAGTTCATCATGTGGCTGAACACGCTCTACTTCGTAATGCTGTAGGTGATTTGGATCACTGCTGACTTTTTCACTGGTGGCGGACTGTTGGCGTAATTTCTGAGCATCGGTAGCTTTATGAGGCTGGCTAAGATCGACTTTTTTGACTTGCTTGATCTTTTTAACGCCCTGCATCTCTCTCAGGAAAAAGTCATCATCGTCTATCATAACTGCTTTCACTACTTTCTATATTTGATTGTGGGTGGAGTATATCACCTTGTTAATTGCTCATAAAATGCAGAGACAATTTTCCAGGTAGCAGGTAACTTGTTGATTAATCACTATTTAGTCTAGTAATGGTGCGCTTTAAGTGGATGCGCACCAAATTTGGGCGCTGCTTTGTGAAATGATGGCAGTGAGGCTGGGAGGTTAACGAAATTTAGTCTTAAATTCGTTATTTTTTCAATTTTTAAACCAGTTGGTCAGGATATTGCTTTGTTTTTACGCATATTTTATTAATGAAAGGTATTAACATGTCAAACCCCGATTCAGATCTACTCTATGGCTTAGATGATAAGCCTCCTGTCCCTGCTGCGATTCTTGCTGCATTACAGCATATGTTGGCTAGCTTTGTCGGTATCATAACGCCAACGCTTATTATTGGCGGTGTACTTGGTTTGGGAGCTGAAATTCCTTACCTTATTAGTATGGCGCTTATTGTGTCGGGTGTCGGAACATTCATTCAAGCCAAAAAAGTAGGCCCTATTGGTTCAGGTCTTGTTGCTATTCAGGGAACGAGTTTTGCTTTTTTAGGTTCAATATTAGCAGCAGGCTTTATTGCAAAAGGTAAAGGTGGTGGCCCAGAAGAAATTTTAAGCTTAATTTTTGGTGTGTGCTTTTTAGGTGCATTTATTGAAGTATTCTTAAGCCAGTTCTTACATAAGTTGAAAACCTTTATTAACCCTCTTGTTACAGGAATCGTGATTACGACGATTGGTTTTTATCTAATTAAAGTAGGTATGACAGATCTTGCTGGTGGATTCAAAGCTCCTGATTTTGGTAGCTTAGAGAACCTTTCATTAGGTGGTGGTGTTTTATTACTTATCATTGTACTAACTCAGAGTAAAAATCCATTAATTCGTGCAGGTGCGATCTTCTTCGGTATGCTTGCTGGTATGGTGGCTGCTTATGCTATGGGTAAAGTTGATTTTTCTAAGTTGGCTACGATCGACTGGTTCGCTCTACCTTTACCTTTTCAATACGGCTTCTCATTTGATATTGAAGCTTTTATTCCAGTTGCATTGATCTATTTAGTAACAGCGATTGAATCTTCAGGTGATTTAACAGCAACATCTATGGTTTCTAAGCAGCCAATTTCGGGTCCTGTTTATACTGATCGAATTAAAGGTGGTGTTCTAGCTGATGGTTTCAACTCAATGCTAGCGGCTACATTTAACACTTTCCCTAATACAACCTTTAGCCAAAATAATGGTGTTATTCAATTAACGGGTATTGCGAGTCGCTACGTTGCTTATTGGATTGCTGCTTTATTGGTTATAGTTGGGTTATTTCCTGTTATCGGTGGAATCTTTCAACAGTTACCTAAGCCTGTTCTAGGCGGTGCAACGTTAGTTATGTTTGGTACAATCGCTGCTGCAGGTATTCGCATTTTATCAACGATAGAATTAGATCGTCGTACCATGTTGATTATGGCTGTATCGTTTGGTCTTGGCCTTGGTGTAGCAATGGTGCCTGATTTATTGAAAGAAATGCCTAAGATGGTTCAAAATATTTTTGGATCTGCTGTAACTATGTCTGGTTTATCTGCTATTTTATTGAATACGCTATTGCCTAAGACGGATGCAGCTTTAGATAATGACGGCGTGAGTCAGCGCGATTAAAAATGCATAGCGAGCCCCCTTACCTATGGCGACGAGTATGAGAAACAATTTGAATCTTGTACGTGCTAAGCCAGCGATTAAGGTAAGTGGGTCTCCGATAATGGGCAGCCAAGCAAATAATAAACTCCAAATACCATAACGGTTATACAGGTGCTGCCCCTGTTGCCAAGAACGAGAATTTTGGTATTTGTTGTTTACATAGTCACTGGCCCAATAGCCAATTGCGTAGTTAATGCAGCTTCCTAAAGTATTCCCGCTTGTAGCGATCAACCACAAAAGCAAGGTGTTATAACCTTGATCTAATAAGGCGATAAGTACGACTTCTGAACCCATTGGGAATAGAGTTGATGCAATCAAAGCCGAAAAAAATAATCCTATTAAGGACATTAGTTCTTATCGTTTTTTGAGATGTATTGATTCAAAGAAATGCGATGAAGCACTTCATATGGACCTTGAATTTCATCGGTGTTGTAGCGTGCGAAAACAATTTCTGTGACGGGAAACACGATATTCGGAGTACTCATTTTGGATATTTTAGTCAGTATATCCGAAGTCTTATAAGCCTTGTTATAAAAACCGAGTGTTATATGAGGGACGTATTCACTGGCATCTTGTCCTGCTGAAACTTTATGTAATAGATCTCGCACTGCTTCTAGTGAGCTGGTTGAGTCGTTTATTGATAGATAAGGCGCTGTTGTAAAGCTATTAGCTTTGGATAAACAAAGTGAAAAAGAGGATAGGTTAGCGCTTTTTAATTTTTTAATCTGTTGTTGTAAGGCATCGTTTGTGAAGTGCTGAGGGTCAATTAAGCCTGATGCACTTAATGTAATATGAGCTTGACGTAAATAGTTGGGATGGATGTTATTCGCTAGAGGTTGTGCAGAAGATTTAATCGCGCGCAGGCAGTCTTGGTTGTGTATTTCAATCGCCCAAAAGCCATAGTGTTTTATACCTTGATGCCACTCAAAAAAATCACGCAGCTCTGTTGGCTGCGTGAATTCATGATCAGAGAAATGATCACTCACGTTATAGCTTAGAAGCTATAAACAAGCGTAACGCCCACAAGAGAATCCGTGTTGTCTATGCCATCAGGAACATCTGTAGAATGGGTCACTTGGTAGTTTACTTTCATAGCAAGCTTGCCAACTAGAGTGCTGTGCAGGGCCATATCAGATTTATATATAGTTGAGGAGTCACCTGCTTCAACAGAAAACTTCTCTGTGAATTTTGCACCATCACCTAATTTTAGAAGCAGGTTTAAGCTTGCACGAGCAACTGTACCTTCTTCAACTTTGTCGCCATCTTCATTTTTTTCTTCTAAAACATTACGACGATGACCTGGAGCAAGTTCTAAATCCAGTTTGCCTAGGTTTTCATCTTTCCAAGCATGGTAACCATAACCAATAGCAAGAGTGCTTTGGTATTCATAACCATTAAAACGGTCGTCTTCATAATCTAATACTGATGCAACATAACTGCGTTTAGAAATAGAGTAATCGTATTTAACTTCTGCTTTATATCTTTCTTTTGATGTATCACCATCTTCTTCACTCGTTAGAGCTTCTAAAGATAGAGACGTTGTGCTTGGCTCTAATTCGCGAACCAAACTGAACTTGCCATTAAGGCTTTGAGTATCGCTGTTACCACTAGTTTGAATAAAGCCAAGCTCTGCATCACCGGACCAGTTAGCTGTAATAGGCGCTTGATCTGCTGTTGTCGTACTTGGAGCAGTAGTCTCTTCTGCGAAAGTTACAGTAGGAAGTAGCAATACGCTACCCAGTAGACTTGAAGATAATAATGTTTTTTTCATCATAGTATTTGTTACATTTATTCTATATTAGGTTGATACGTATTAGCCAAATGGCCGTTTGATAGGGAGCTAATCTAGAGTATTTCTAACGTTTTGTAAAAGCGATCTCACCAGCTTTTACAGCATTTAACTTAATTACGGCCATTTATATGGCTAAAGAACGTTAATTAATAGAAATATTAAATTTAACGAATCGTATAAACACTCGACAAAAATGGAACAATGAATTCGAACCGCTTAGATTCATTGTTCTGTTACTATAATCATACTTTAAAAGATTAAATTAAGGGTGAAAGAGTGAGAAAAGAAATTGTTTCAGGACCTGTGGGTCGTGTTCTTTATAATCTCACCTTACCTATGGTCATTGGAATTATTGCGGTTTTCTTCTTTAACCTAGTTGATACCTTCTTTATTTCCCTTCTAGGAACTCAGAGCTTGGCGGCGGTTAGTTTTACAATGCCCATTGCGATGGTTGTTATGAATCTTGCAATTGGCTTAGGTATCGCCTCGTCGGCATTGATCGCCCTCGCGACCGGCGCGAGAGACAATACTTTAGCTCAACACTATGTGGTTGCCGGGCTATTACTGACTCTAGCACTGTCAGTATTGATGCTTGTTTTTGGACTTGTTTTTAATGACGAAGTGTTTCTCTTGCTAGGTGCTGAGGAGAAGCTTTTACCGTTGATTTGGCAGTATATGAAATTCTGGTGGCCAGGTGTTGTGGTTATGATGTTGATGATTGTCATTAATAGCAGTATGCGAGCCGTCGGGAATACTAAATTACCCAGTTTAATGATGCTTGGATCAGCAGTATTAAATGCGATTTTAGATCCTATCCTTATCTTCGGATTAGGGCCAATAGAAGGTATGGGGATTGCTGGGGCAGCACTTGCGAGTACATTATGCTGGCTAATCGTTGTTATTGTGATGATTTATTCGTTAGCCAAGATTGATTTATTACATTGGGGAGCATTAACCTTAAAGGAAGTGTTTTCTATTTGGCAGCGATTAATCTCATTAGGCATTCCTGCAATTATTACTAATGTGTTAGTGCCTATTGCGAGTGCTTTTTTATTGGTAATGATTGCACCGATGGGAGAACAGGCTGTCGCAGCTTTTGGTGTGGGCGCGAGAATTGAGCCTTTTGCGATCGTGGCAATTTTAGCCTTAACGTCAACGATTCCGGTTTTTGTTGGACAGAATTTTGCTGCAGGTCAGCATGAAAGAGTCTGGCAGGCTCTTTCGATTGCGGTGCGCTTTATTCTAGCTTGGCAAATCGCTGTATGGCTGGTTCTATGGGCTATGTCACCGTTTTTAGCGACTATCTTTTCACAAGACCCGATAGTGATCGATCAAATTGTCAGCTATCTGATGATTATGCCAGTAGGTTATGCAGGCATGGGAATAGTACTTTGTGCTAATTCAGCATTAAATGCTTTGCAGAAAACCAGTGTTTCTATGCTATTAAATCTAGTGCGATTGAGTGTCTTTTATGTTCCATTCGCTTGGATAGGGGGGCATTATTATGGCTTTGAAGGACTATTGTTCGGCGCGTCTATGGGTAATTTAGTGGCAGGCTTTATTGTTTGGGGCATGATTAAAAGCGCCCAGAATAAACAAGCATTTGGCGTAAAGAATTACTCTACGCCATTAGATGTTTAATTTAACGGTTTAGTGTGGGTCACTTAGTGCTGGTTACGAAAACGACCCAATAGAAAATCTTTTAACATTACCCAGTCACCCAGAAGGCTATAGAACGGATACTTAAAAGTAGCAGGGCGATTGTGCTCGACAAAGAAGTGTGCAACCCAAGCAAACCCATATCCCATTAATGGCATAAACCAAAGAGCCATATAATTCTGACTGATGATTACATAAGCAATGATCGACAATACTCCGAAGCTGCCAATATAGTGCAATGCACGACACATTGGATGGCTATGCTCACTGAGATAAAAAGGGTAAAACTCGGCAAAGGATTGGAAGCGTTTTTCTTCAGGCATATCTAACTCTTTATGTAATTATTGTTTTTTTATTAAGAGTATTACTTTGCTGATAACTGAGCAAGGGAGTGTTGGTTTCATTATGTTATTAAAAAAACAGCAAGGCTGTCTGTATGATGCAATGCGAGGTTATCCTCGCATTGCCATTTTATACATGAGCACGAATCAGCTATTGCTCAACTTTTAACGCTCTATAGATAACGCAACGCCCATACCACCACCGATGCACAATGTCGCTAGACCTTTGTTAGCATCTTGGCGAATCATTTCGTGGAGTAAGGTTACTAATACACGACAACCGGAAGCACCGATTGGGTGACCTAAAGCGATAGCACCACCGTTAACGTTTACCTTATTGGTATCCCACTCAAGCCCTTTATTAACAGAAAGAGCTTGAACAGCAAAGGCTTCGTTAGCTTCTACTAAATCTAGATCGTTAATATCCCAGCCTGCTTTGGCTAAGCATTTCTTAACAGCCGGAATTGGTCCTGTGCCCATAATTGTTGGATCAACACCAGCGCTCGCATAGCCAGAAATTGTTGCCAAAATAGGCAATCCTAATTCTTCAGCTTTTTCACGGCTGGCGAGCATCACAGCGGCAGCTCCATCGTTTAGCGAAGAAGCATTACCAGCGGTGACTGTACCGTCTTTTTTAAATGCAGCGCGCATGCCAGAAAGTTTGTCGGCAGTAACAGCACGCGGGCCTTCATCGGTATCAAAAACGATATCGTCACCACGACGTTGAGGTATGGTGACGGTTGTGATTTCGTCTTTGAATTTTCCAGCTTTAATAGCCGCCAATGCTTTCGCTTGTGACTGCGCAGCAAAGTCATCTTGATCGCAGCGGGGGATTTCAAACTGCTCTGCAATATTCTCGGCTGTGATACCCATATGATAGTCATTAAATGCATCCCAAAGGCCATCGGTAATCATGGTATCAACCATATTCCAGTTGCCCATGCGTTGGCCATTGCGTGAGTTTGGTAAAACGTGAGCTGAATTAGACATAGACTCTTGGCCACCTGCGATGATGACATCTGCATCGCCCGCTTTAATAGCCTGTGCGGCCAAATGCAGCGCTTTAAGGCCAGAGCCACATACCTTGTTGATGGTCATAGCTGAAGCAGTTACAGGGATGCCGGCTTTAATGGCTGCCTGGCGTGCTGGGTTTTGTCCACAGCCTGCAGTAAGAACTTGTCCCATCAATACTTCATCGATGACGTCTGCAGAGATACCTGTTTTTTCGATTAGAGAACGAATAACAATCGCGCCTAATTCAGTTGCTTGTAAGCTAGAAAGTGAACCACCAAAGGTACCAATCGCTGTACGGGTTGCTGCAACAATTACGACATCTGTCATAAGGTTCTCCAAATCTAATACTATGAATTTATGATAAAGGGTTATAAACGATAGGTATTATATACCTTCAGAACGTTTAAATTTATCTTATACCTTAAATTCATTAACAATCTGACGTAAATTCTCAGCTTGCTCTGCTAAATCGGAAGATGCTTTAGAGGTGCTCTCTGCTTGTGCAACGGTGTCTTCTGATACGCCATTAATTTTAATAATGTTGGCGCTGACTTCTTCTGAAACAGTTCTTTGCTCTACAGCAGCATTAGCAACCTGGCCATTCATATCATTGATAGTATCGACATTGGTCATAATGCTGGTTAAAGAACTTTCAGTTGCCTGAGATTGATCAACAACTGTAATTGCCTTTTCACGGCTGTTCTCCATAGCGCTTACTGCTTGCTCTGTTCCCTGTTGAAGACGCTCGATAATCGATTGAATTTCACTGGTAGACTCTTCTGTACGTGCTGCTAGTGAACGAACTTCGTCAGCAACCACAGCGAATCCACGGCCCTGTTCACCCGCTCGCGCAGCTTCAATAGCTGCATTGAGTGCAAGTAGGTTTGTTTGTTCGGCAATGCCTTGGATAACTTGAGAAGCGTTGCCAATAAGTGCACTTTCTTTTGCAAGGTTTTGAATGACTTCGCGAGCATTTTCGACTTCTGAAACGAGTGCGGATATGGATTGAACATTTTCAGACATGACTTTTTGTGAGTGCGTTGTATCTTCTTTTGCATGGGTAGTTGCACTGGCTGCTTCATCAGCATTGCGAGAAACTTCTTGAGCGGTGGCTGCCATTTCATTAACTGCAGTGGCGACCATATTAATTTCATCTTGCTGATTGTGAATGCCTTGTTGTGTCATTTTGGCAATTTCTTGTACTTTTTCTGCCCCGCTTGAGACTCCTAAGCTTAGGTTTGCCATCACTTTGATTAGCAGTTGTAGATGTGTAATGAACCCATTGAAATTATCAACAAGATCTCCAACTTCATCTTTCGCACGGGTCTGTAAGCGAATCGTTAGATCCCCTTTTCCTGTCGACATATCGGCTAAAGATCGTACGATGCGATTAATCGTTTTAGTAATAATATTGGCAATGGACCAAGCACTGAAGGTTAGAATAAACATCACAAGCAATGCGATAATAATACCTACATAAGTTGTGCGCTTATTTTGTTCGTTGGTTGTTTTAATGGCCTGCCCAAATGCACCATAACTTTGCTCTCTAAAGGCAGAAAGTTTTTCATTAAAATGGTCGTATGATTGATTCACATTATTGGCTAAAGTGGATAACTGAGTGAAATCAACGGTACCGTTAAGCATATCTTGAGCAAGTTTTATCGCGGGTACTCTGTAGAGCTCAAATGCTTCTTCCAGCGCCTTAGTATCTTGAGCACGTACGTCGTTATTAATAGACGAAATCTCTTCTAGAATTATTGCTAATTTATGGGCTGAATCTTCTGCTTCAATAATTAAATCAGCATCTTCCTCACTCAAAGCATTACCTAATTGATTACGTAATTTATACAGTAATACGCCAGCCTGGTCAGAATGTTCGATCGTTGGAAATATAATCTGTTCGATGGTATCCAGCTTGGCTTCGGTTGCAAGTTGAGACTTGATTGTAAAAGCAAGATAGGCAGCAAAACCCAATATACCGATGACTGCGATAGCCATAATTTTATGTTTTATCGATAGGCCAAGAATAAACTTCATCGTTTCTCCATGTGTTTGGAATATAAACACTGTTAAGGTTATTAAGAATTAGCTCAAGAAAGTGCTTTAAACAAGAAGGCTGCGTATAGAAGGCGGAAAAGCTCTAAAGAGAAGTAGAATTAGGCCTAAAGGGTATAAATAGATAAGAATAAAGAATGGGTTTTTAGAAAGAAGTTCTGTAAAACCCATACTTATATTATGTGAATGTTATAGCTGATCTTGCATTGTTTTGTAGGCGTCCACTAAGCCATTTGTTGAGTTATCAAAGGTTGCATTAAAGTCTTCACCTTCCAAGGCTGCAAGTATGTTGTTTCCCATATCTTTACCCAGTTCAACGCCCCATTGATCAAAGGAATTAATTCCCCAAAGCATACCTTGGGCGGCCACTTTATGTTCATATAGTGCAATCAATGCACCGACAGAGTGGGGTGTTGATTTAGGGAAATAAAGGGTATTACTTGGACGATTTCCAGGGATTACTTTTTGTGCAGCAAGCTCTTCAGCTTCTTGCTTATTAAGACCAGCCTTTAAGCATTCATCCAGCGCTTGTTCTTTGCTCTTACCGGTTAATAAAGCCTGACTTTGTGAGAGTGCATTAGAAACCAACATGGCATGGAAGTTATCAATCGGATTATGAGTGCGCATTGGCAGAATAAAATCACTTGGCGAGAAATGAGTACCTTGGTGCAGTAGTTGGTGGTAAGCATGTTGACCATTAGATCCTACGCCACCCCAAATAATGGGGCCAGTATGATAATCCACTTTATGGCCATCTATCCCTACAGACTTACCACTACTTTCCATATCAAGCTGTTGCAAGTGAGCAGGCAAACCGCGTAAATAGTGATCGTAAGGTAATATAGCTTGGGAATTAATATTAAAGAAATTAACGTACCAAACACCTAATAACGCCATGATCACAGGCATATTTTTTTCCATGGGAGCAGTGCGGAAATGTTCATCCATTTCGTGAGCGCCACGGAGCATATCTCGAAAGTTATCGATACCGATAGAGATGGCTAACGGTAAACCAATAGCGGACCAAAGTGAGTAACGGCCACCGACCCAATCCCACATAGGAAAGATGTTTTCTTCGGCAATACCAAATTCTACCGCTTTTTCAACATTGGCCGATACGGCAGCAAAGTGTTTTTGTAAATCGTTAACGACACCGCCGTTATCTAAAAACCATTGACGGCAGGCCAAGGCATTTTTTAAAGTTTCTTGTGTGCCGAAAGATTTAGATTGAACGATGAATAAGGTAGTTTCAGGGTTCAGGTGTTTTAAAATTTCGGTAATGTGCGAGCCATCTATATTGGCTAGGTAATGCACGTTGATATGGCTATCGTTATAAGGCTTTAGAGCGCTTGAGGCTAATTTAGGCCCTAAAAATGAACCACCAATACCAATAGAGACAACATCTGTAAAGGGTTTGTTAGTATATCCACGCCAGTGCTTACGACGTATTTTCCAACAGAACTCTTCCATACGACTCATCGTATCGCGAACTTCTGGCATTACATCCTTGCCATCAACCATAATGGGTCGATCACTAAAGTTTCGTAAAGCGGTATGTAAGGCAGGGCGCTTTTCACTGCGATTAACGAGTTCACCTTTAAACAAAGCATTAATTTGTTCAGGTAGGTTACGTTTCTTTGCTAATTGGTTTAGCAAATCCATTGTTTCGCTGGTGATGCGGTTTTTGGAGTAATCGAGTGTTAAGCCAGCAGCAGTGAGGTTAAAGCGATCAAAGCGCTGTTTATCTTGTTGAAACCAATCCAGCATATGTTGCTGGTGGATATCACCAAAGTGTTTTTGAAGTTGTTTCCAAATATCTAAGCTTTGAAGTGGTGTGCTCATAAATATCCTTTATATGAGTCAAAATATCATTGTTGATTCAGTATAAACTTTTGAGTCACTTCATCATAGGGCGCAAAGGATTCAATTACGGTGTGATTCTTAAGCAGCTTTGTGATGTGTTTTTAGAGAGGGCAGAAACAAAAACGCCACAACAAGTGTGGCGTATTGATCGTCAAATTGTATTAATCGAATAAAGATCGATTAAGCAACCTGAACAGGAATATCGAAGCTGGTATGGCTAACAGTGTTGTCAGCGTTGGTATAAACCATTTTTGGTTTAAAGTTTTCCAGTTCTTTTTCGTCGTAAGAGCTGTATGCACAAATGATCAAACGGTCGCCCACTTGAGCTAAGCGTGCAGCTGCGCCATTGACAGAAATAATACCTGAATTATCTTCACCACGGATAACATAAGTGGTGAAACGAGCACCGTTTTCCATGTTGTAGATTTGAATTTGTTCAAATTCGCGCATGCCTGTTAATTCTAACAACTTACCGTCGATAGCGCATGAGCCTTCATAATTCAATACGGCCTGTGTGACTCGAGCCTGATGTATCTTGGCTTTCAGCATAGTGGACTGCATAGAAAAAAACCTTTAATCCGGTTACTTCTCAATGACTCAGCAGGCAAGAATGCCTCTGTTTTCATTGGTTAATTTATAGCCTTATTGAAGGCGGTGCGAAGTATGCCCTAATCGCTAGTCCGATTCAACGGAAATGGCAAATTATCAATAAGGCGCGCACTGCCTAAAAAGGCGGCTACCAAGATGACAAGCTTTGTATCATCAGGTGTTGCGGGTTTTAAGTCCGATTCGCGACACAAAGCCAAATAATCAACTTTGAACCCTTGTTTATTCAATCTTTGTTGAGTTTGCTCTAATGTTGAGACAAAGTCATTACCCTGTTGTATTGCTTCAGCTATATCTTGCAACGATTTAAACAGCATAGGAGCCAAGTCCAGTTCTTCTGCTGATAAGTAACCATTGCGAGAGCTTAGTGCTAAGCCATCACGGTTTCGCTCTGTTGCAACGCCGATGATTTCTATAGGTATGCAAAGATCTGCTACCATCTTACGAATAACGGCTAGCTGCTGAAAGTCTTTTTCACCAAAAAAAGCTTTGTCTGCTTGGACCATATTAAATAATTTAGTCACAACCGTCGCTACACCATCGAAATGCCCTGGGCGTGATCCTCCGCATAACCCCATCGATACATCAGGAACCGATACAATAGATTGGATTTCTTGGCCGTTTGGATACATTTCGTCGACTGTCGGTGCGAACAATAGCTCACAGCCATTTTCCGTTAATAGTTCCTGATCTTGCTCTAACGTGCGTGGGTAGTTAGTTAAATCACTCTTGTCATTAAATTGAAGAGGGTTGACAAAAATGCTCGCAATTACGACATCACAATGTTTTTTAGCCTTCTTAATTAGGCTCATATGTCCAGAGTGTAAGTTGCCCATGGTTGGAACAAAACCCACGCTGAGCCCTTTGAATTTGGCATGGTGTACAAATTCGCGAAGTTCAGCGACAGTGGAAACGGTTAACAAACTCATGAAACAACCTACTCGTTAATTTTTTTCGACTTATGAAAATTTATGTTCTTCGCCTGGGAAGGTTCCGGCTTTTACTTCTTCGCCGAACGCAGCAATGGCTTGCTGAGTTGTGCGGCCATCGGTCATAAAGTTTTTCACGAATTTAGGTGTATGACCGGAATTTAGTCCAAGCATGTCATAAACGACTAATACTTGCGCATCGGTATCACTGCCTGCGCCAATGCCAATAACGGGTACATCAACGGCTTCTGTAATCGCTTTACCAAGACTGCTAGGAACGCATTCTAATAGAATGCAGTCCGCACCCGCAGCGGCTAATGCAATAGAGTGTTCGATCATTGCTTGGGCTTTTGCTTCATCACGGCCCTGAACACGATAGCCTCCTAATTTATTCACAGATTGAGGTGTTAAGCCCAAATGTGCACAAACGGGAACGCCTTGGCGAGCTAATGAGTGAACTAGTGGTACCAACCAATCATCACCTTCGACTTTTACCATATGGGCACCGGCTTGCATTAATAATGCGGCGTTTGCTTGGCCTTGCTCTAAGGTGCTGTAACTCATAAACGGCATGTCAGCCATAATTAAAGCGCCTTGGTTTCCTTGAGCAACGCAGCGTGTGTGGTATTCCATTTCAGCCATTGTTACCGGCAAGGTTGTGTCTTTACCTTGGCAAACCATGCCTAAAGAATCGCCGACTAAAATTACCTCGATGCCTGCACTGCTAACAAGGTGACTAAAGGTCGCGTCGTATGCGGTCAATACGCTGAATTTTTCGCCCTTATTTTTGCATTCACTAAGGGTGCGGATACTGACATTATTCATGCTGGGCCTCAGGTTCTCTAATTAGGGTAATCATTTATCTAAGAGTGTGGATTTGGTCGTTATGATTAATCGCGGATGCGGATTAAATCATTATCCAGCTCAGTGAGCAATTGCTCTAGAGCTGTACCATCAGGGAAGACTAATTGTGGACTAATTTCAAATAGAGGAATTAGCACAAAACTTCGTTGTTGGGCGAAGGGGTGAGGAATAGTTAAGCGCTCACTGTTAATTGTTTGATCATCGATTAAAATAATGTCCAAATCCAATGTGCGTTCACCCCAATGGCGTTTACGGATGCGGCCATGATCTTGCTCTAATCGTTGCAAAGTATCTAATAGCACTAAAGGTGCTAGATCGGTCTCTAATAGTGCAACGGCATTGATATAGTCAGGCTGATCTTGTGGACCAACAGGCTTACTATGATAAAGAGAGGAGTGCGATATAAGCGTTGAATTAGGAAGCTGAGCAAGCTCAATTAAGGCTTGCTCTAACTGTTGTTGAGGCTGATCAAGATTTGCCCCTAAACCGATATAGACCAAAGACACTGTAATTACTCAGGGCGACGTGAACGCTGGCGATCATTCGGCGTGCCACGATTGGTACGACGCGGGCGGCGTTTTTTCACGTGACGCTCTTCAGGTTTTCGATTTGCGGCAACTTCTTTATATTCAGCGGTATCCTGATAGTTTGTCCACCAGTTACCTAAGCCTTTTAAATTCTCGCCACACTGCTCGCGCAATAAAATGAAGTCGTAGGCAGCGCGGAAGCGATTGCTTTCAGCCACTTCAGCCGCTTTTTTGCCCTTTTTCTTCTGGAAGCGAGACTGCATATCCCAAATTTCTTTCATTGGAATAGTGAAGCGTTTAGGAATAGATGTACGTTTTAATTGTTGCTCAATAACGCGACTTGCAGCTTTATGCAGAGCTGGCTGAGGTGGAATGTCTTGAGCTAAAAACTCAGCTTGAACGCGCTGCAGTGAAGGCCATAGCAGTGCGGCGAAGAAATAATAAGGAGTAACCGATTTACCAGCTTGAATGCGGGTATCAGTATTTATCATGGTCTGTTCAACAAAGCGGGCTGCGAATTCATCATCAGCAACGCATTGCTCAGTTAACGGGAATAATTCGCCAAAAAGTTTATATTCGCGCAATAAACGGTAGGTTACTAACGCATTGCCAGATAGGAATAGTTTTAGTACTTCTTCAAATAAACGCGGTGCAGGAATTTGTTCCATTAAAGGCGCCATCATCTTAATGGGCGCTTTGGTATCGTGTTCTATTTCAAAATCTAGCTTGGCGGCAAAACGAATAGCTCGCAGCATGCGGACAGGATCTTCGCGGTAACGAGTTTCTGGATCACCCATTAAACGAATCAGTTTATCTTGAGCATCCTGATAACCGTCAGCATAAGAATGTACTGTAAAATCTTTAACGCAGTAGTACATAGCATTAATTGTGAAATCACGGCGCATAGCATCATCATTAATGTTGCCGTATACGTTATCACGTAAAATCATGCCGCTATCGCCAGTTTTGGCCTGCTGACTATTGTGCTCTTCTTTTGGCGAAGTGCGGAATGTTGCAACCTCAATCACTTCACGGCCAAATAACACGTGTACAAGCTTAAAGCGGCGGCCGATTAGGCGAGAGTTACGAAATAGTTGATTTACTTGTTCGGGTGTCGCGCTAGTGGCAACGTCGAAATCTTTTGGGTGGGCACCCAGCATAGAGTCTCGAACACAACCGCCAACTAAGTATGCGTCATAACCTTCTTTATTTAAGCGATATAGAACTTTAAGGGCATTCTCGCTCAATTGGCGGCGGCTAATACCATGTTCTTTACGCTGTAAAATTTGCGGCTTGCTGTCGTTCTCAGCTTTTTTAGCTTTACGATTAAATAAGCGCGCGACAGTATTAACTATGGACATACTTAGGGTGCCTGAATATTAGCGATTATTGTTCAATAATGGAGGTGCGAGTTTACCTGATGGATGGGTGCTTTCAAAGTGTATGACAGATTTAATAAAAGCTTAGGGTAAATAGTGTTAGAAAATGGGATAAGTATTTGAAAATAAAGCAGAGAAATAAACCAAGGCCTGACAATTATTATTTTTATTGGCGTCAGACCTGGTTAAGTAAATTAACTGTTTTGAATACGCAGGAACTTTAAGCTCCATTATTATTCTTATTATACGTGTGCTCAATGACGCTCACTTCGCACTCAAAACAACCAATTCCTTTTGCCTCGTTATTGTTTTTATTATGAGGCCACCTCTAATGGGTGTTCTTGATATTACATAGCCGCGATTTTTATTTTTATTGTTGCGGTTATCTTCAATCTTGCGTTTTAGCTTTGTTATTTTTATTAGTGCTTAACGCTATATATTTAATATATAGCTAATCCCGTGCCAAGTTTGATAAATCCTTTTAAATCAATATGTTAGTGATTCTATTAAGTTGTTTTTAACGGATGTGAGGGGTGATGTGTTACCTGAAGTAATGTTCAGTCGTAACAAAACTAATCTCTAAGTAACACTATGTAACTTTTCCATTAAGTGCGCCACATTATGACTAGGTGACAATTTTCGAGTCCTACTTTGGTATTAGACTTGAGTTTAATAAAAAGGCGTTCTTTGAGTATTTGGGTATAAAGCAAGAAATTTGACGGAAGATGTGTATAGAATTTTAATGTTTATCGATTATACGAATAGGTTTTCATTTGTTTAGAAGTGTTTATACAAAATATTGACGGGGAATTTTATGTATTGTTGTTTAAGTCTTAAGAGGGTAAATGAAGGACCAATTGCTTTACACTTCGTTTGGAGTGTAAAGCAATTAGTGCTTAATGAGCCGGGGTTATTATTATTATTAGCTCTGATTAGCGTTATTATTTTTATTAGTGCTAACCAATATTATGCTTCCCTTATTTTATTTTTATTATCTGGGTAACATTGTTTTTATTAATATTTAATATATAGCACTTGTTGTGCCAATTAATTAAATATCAATAAAATCAATTACTTATGAGTTATCATTGGAAAGCGGTAACAAATTGGCGCTTTTATCTGTTACCGGTCTAGCTGAATTGTTTGGTGTGATGATACTTGAGTGGCGACTTAAGACCGATTTATTCCTACTAAGGATTTAGTCTTAATTAGACTTGGTTGCTTTTTTGCGCGGAATGCCCAGTCGCTGGCGGCGCTCCCATAAACATTTACGAGAAACCCCTAGCTTGCGTGCTAGGTCTGTTTCATTCATGCCGTCTTCGTTTTCTAATACGAAATGCATGAAGTAGTCATCTAAAGATAAGTCGCCTTGGTTTGTTTCGACAGGGTTTTCAGTCTGAGGTTCCAATAAATTTTCTTTTAGAGTTTGAGGTACAGCTTGATCTGGAGAGATATCGATAGCCATATCGGCAGATGTTATTTCATCTCCATCCGCTAAAATGACACCTCGCTCAATGGCGTTCTCTAGCTCACGCACGTTACCAGGCCATTGATATCGTAAAATAGAACGTCGAGTACTCTCAGGTAGCGACATCATGCTGCGATTCATTTTTTTGCAGCTTCGCTCTAACATAAACTCTGCAAGTTCTATCAGATCTTGTCCGCGTTCTCGTAAAGCCGGTAAGTGAAGTTCTAATACGTTAAGGCGATAGTATAAATCTTCGCGGAATTCACCCTTGGAGGCTAATTCCTTCAGGTTCCTATGAGTCGCAGCAATTAGTCGGACATCGACTTTTCGACTTTGAACTGAGCCAACACGTCTTATTTCACCCTCTTGCAGTACTCGTAATAATCTAGCTTGAGCTTCTAAAGGAAGCTCGCCTATTTCATCTAGAAAAAGAGTACCTCCATCAGCAGCTTCAACTAAACCTAGGCGCAATGTTGCCGCTCCCGTGAAAGCGCCTTTTTCATGTCCAAATAATTCAGATTCAATAAGCGTTTCAGGAATAGCCGCGCAGTTAACCGAAATCATTGGGGCATCTTTACGTCTGCTCTGAGTATGTAGTGCTCGGGCCACCAATTCTTTACCGGTTCCTGATTCACCCTGAATCAATACGGTTGCATCGGTGGGCGCCACTTTGCTGATTTTGCTAAAAAGCTTCATCATTGGCTGACAGCTGCCGATAATGCCGGTGACTGGATATTCTTTTTCTATTTCATTCTGCAGCACTTCATTGCTGCGGCTGAGATTTCTCTGTTTAAGAATGCGCTCTACCGTGATCGACATTTCTTCGTGATCAAACGGCTTGGCAATATAATCAACAGCACCTAGTTTCATGGCGTCGACGGCAGACTTTAAGCTGGCATAGCTGGTCATAATAAGAACCGGAACATCGCCTGCAGGTTCAATTAACTCGGTACCATTACCACCAGGCAGACGGAGATCGCTAATAATCATGTCGTAATCGCTAAAGGTAAGTTCCTTTGCAATATGAAGAGATTCAGCTTCGAAAATTTCATGACCTTGGCGTTCTAATAAACGTTTAACCGCCTGTCGGATAATTTTTTCGTCCTCTACGACTAAAATTCGGCTCATGCGGTTTGGTCCTCAAGTAATTTATCTTGCACTTTAGGTAAGCGTAAAGTGACACAGGTTCCTGCACAATCTCGTGGCTGAGATGGGCTCTGTAAAGATTCTAATATGTATTCTGGCACTGGGCTTTCAATGCTAATTTGACCATAGTGTTCTTCAATAATGCTATACACTAATGCCAATCCGAGCCCTGTACCTTTACCCACTTCTTTGGTCGTAAAGAAGGGGTCAAAGATATGGTCTAATTTATCTTCTGCTATACCGCTACCTTGATCGATAACGTGAATAACCGCCTGATATTGATCGATGCGGCCGGTAATGTAAATGCTACTGTCATTTGGGCTAGCGTCACGCGCATTTCCTAACAGGTTAATAAATACCTGTACTAAGCGCTGAGAGTCACCGACAACTTGCCACTCAGGGTTGCACTGGTTGGTGTATTCAATATCCCTTCCTTGATCGCTTAAAAGCAATAGCTGAATGGCTTCATCGATACAAACACTGATGTTTACTGGAAGGTGTTCCGTTGTCTGATGGCCTGAGTGAGAGAAGTTCATCAGCGATTGAACGATGCGGGTTACTCGCTTGGTTTGCTCTTGAATTTGAGAGGCCATTTCCAGCACTTCTTCATTGTCGGTTTCATAGCGCATGCTTTGCGCTAAGCAATCAATACCTGTAATCGGATTACCAATCTCATGAGCAACCCCTGCTGCTAAGCGTCCAATAGAAGCTAGGCGTTCGCTGTGCATCAACTCTTCTTCGAGCATTTGGGTTTCGGTTTGATCCTCAACCAAAATAACAATACCACCAGGCTGTCCGCCAGAAGCTTTAATGATTGATTTATGAAGGTTATACCAATGTGGGCGGCCTTGTTGCTCAATGCGTTTCTTATGCTGGTGGATAGCATTATCCACTAAAAACTCATTCAGCATACTGCCCCAAGGTTCTATAGCTGAGGTTAAGCGTGAGCCTGTGACATCACCTGGATTAATTCCTGTCAGTTCTTCCATGGCAGTATTCCACATCAAAACTTCGCCATCATCGGATAGCGAACAAACACCAATAGGTAGGCGCTCTAAAGTTTGGCGGTGATAGCGACGTAAGTTATCTAGCTCCCCTGCTAGGCCGCTTAACCGACCATGGAAGCCTTCAATGCGCTGCTCAATTTGATAGATATCTTCACTGAGCTCGGCATTTTCTTGGAAAGGTAAATTGCGGTTAATAATTTCGTGGGCGACCGTTGGTCCCATTAAGCCAGACAGGTTGGCTTCAAGCCGCGAACGTAAGCGGCGTAAAGCATAAGGACGATCTTCGTAAGACGGTAAACTTAAATCAGCCAATGCTTGGTGAACTTCACGTTCTGCAACGTAACGCCCTAAAGGTTTACTCAATGACACAATGATATCATTTGAGTTTCCGGCAATTAATGGCTTTCGGCTTGGACGCGAAATAGTGTCAACAGAGCAGGCTTCAGCTGCTGTTCTTTCCGACGTTTTTTGCTTGGTCGTCAGGCTAACTATAATGAATAATATAAGGTTAATCCCGAAGCTTCCCATGGCAGCAACATGCCAGTTTTTCATATTGGTATCAGGAAGAGGAATCGAAAAGTCTAAGCCAAGTGTTAATTGTGATAATGGCAACAGTAAAGTGTAAAGCCATACAATAATCCCGACACTTAATCCGCTAATCAACCCCCATCGATTGGCTGTAGGCCAATAAAG
>Ga0115572_10001038_pt1 | contig 22878 bp, 17 predicted proteins | sample COGITO_mtgs_1206_FD_88681 | JGI IMG/M metagenome (GOLD analysis project Ga0115572, IMG submission 88681) | Pelagic marine microbial communities from North Sea - COGITO_mtgs_120607 | ecosystem: Environmental > Aquatic > Marine > Epipelagic | place: Germany:Helgoland, sampling site Kabeltonne... | reverse complement strand
TAAGCCTTTAGTGCCTTGTGCACCGACTTCTCCTTTAGAACCTTGATCCCCTTGCAATCCAGTTAAGCCTTTAGTGCCTTGTGCACCGGTTTCACCTTTAGTACCTTGATTACCTTGTAAGCCTTGTAAGCCTTGGATACCCTTAGCGCCGGTTTCACCTTGGTCGCCTTGGGGGCCTTGTAATCCGGTTAGACCCTTAGTACCAGTAGTACCTTTAGAACCTTGGTCACCAGTAATACCTTTAGCGCCTTGTGAGCCTTGCTGGCCTTTAGTACCTTGATCACCAACAGTACCTTTGATACCTTGCTGACCTTGTGCACCTTGTTGACCTTTAGCGCCCTGATCACCGGCTTCTCCTTGTAATCCGGCTTGTCCTTGGAGACCTTGTACACCCTTCGCGCCTACTTCACCTTGTGCGCCTTGGGGTCCTTCTAGACCTTTAGTACCCTTATCTCCAAGTTCTCCTTTTTGACCTTGATCGCCTGTTTGTCCTTTAGTTCCTTGGTTTCCTTTTTCACCAACAGAACCTTTATCTCCAGCGTCACCAACTTGTCCTTTAAGCCCTTGTTCACCTTTAAGCCCAGTGTCACCTTTAACACCGTCTTGACCTTTGTTACCAATAGTACCCTTGTCGCCAATAGTTCCTTTATCTCCTGTTTCTCCTTTAGCGCCAGTAAACTCAATAGAGAGTCCACCAAGAACATTGGAGAAGCTTGATTTACGACTGTTTTGTGATAGAGTACGCAAACGGAAATATACTTGGTCTGTAGGGTTTCCAGGAACAAAAGTAAAAGTTTCATTTTGAGTAAAAGAAACAGTTTCCCAAGTGGTTTCAGTAGTACCACCTAACTGGACTTGTAGTTCATAGCTTTCAAACAAAGAAGCGTCTACTTCTTCCCATCTTAGAAAGATGTGTCCGTCTTGCTCATTAATGTGATACCCGTAAACAGTTTCGTCAGTTAAATCAGCAGTTGCAATAACCGCGTCTGTTAACACAGGAGTAGGGTTAACGAAGTTAGTAACTGCGGGGTATGAGCTAAGTTCTGTATCTGCAACGTTCCAAGCTAAATCTCCAGAATGAACTTTAACTGCTTCAATCTTTACAGTCATGTTTTCAGTAAGACTAACTGAACGAACAATAGCAATATCATCCGAATTGTTTAAATCGTTTACCACACTGTTAAAATTAATGTGATCGCCGGGTTCTAATGAGTACCCTTCTGAAAATAATTCAAACTCGTAGATAGTAGCTCTTCTAGATTCTCGAACTGTTTGTTCTGCCCTAGCAGTAGCGTGGTAAGGGTCAGAAATCCCTTCCGCAGATAAGCTTGTGTTTAATATTACACTTTGATCTTCTTGTAAATAAGTATTATGAATAGAAGAACCAGTAGGGGGCCACGTTACAGAGGCCGACCCGAAGTTATCTTGTTCATTAGAATACCTAACTGTACATTGATTTAAACGACTTTGAGCGCTTGGGTAAGTTATTTTAACTTCTGTAGAACGTAAAATGTCATCTGTAACAGTAAGAGCTACAGAATTAGAAAGCTCTGTCTGGTCAGCCGCATAGCTTAGGTTAAGCTTGTATTGGCCCTCAGAGTAAACCAAATCTGCATTACCCATTGTAAACAAAATGTCATCAATGTTTTCTCTAACAGGGGCAGAAGGGTCAAGAGTAATGTTACACTCATAACGGGGAAGTCCTAAAGTATTAGTTGTTTCACTTACCCAAAAAGCACTTACTGAGCCAACAGGCAAGTCTGTGCTAGAGCTCATGTCTGGCCCAGGTCCGTTAGTACTAATGTCTTCGTCGTTTACTCTGTACTCGCCAGTAGCGCTATCATAATAAACATCATTTCCTTGGAAAGAATAATAAGTTCCCGTTTCGCCTTCAATTGAGTAGTTAATGCTACCTGCACTACTCCCTATTGGCCCACCTGTGTTTATATAGCTAGTGCCTGAAGTGTGATTAGCAGAATAACCATATCTACTACTTTCCCATACTTTACCTTGGCGTTTAACAGGCCCCATCCCTAAAGCAGTGTTTACCCCTTCTCCGCATATTTGAGCGGCGTTATAAAAAGATTCAAGGTTTAAGTCATTAGGCGACAATCCTGCCCCGTAAGAAGCAGTCATGTAATCTAAGAGAATCCAAGCAGGGTTCGTTGTATACAGTTTAGTGCCGCTATTCCTGTCATAAGAATAAACACCGTTGCTTTCTGTTACAGTAGGAACCTTTTTACCTTCTACATAAAATCTAAGTTCAGGAACATCGTAATATTGAGGATCGTCTCTGTTTAAATAAAAAGCCCCCGAGGCATAAGCACAATCTGTAAATACAGAAGAAGAGGGCAAACCGTTAGAAGTAGCAACGCCCATTGTAGCGCCACCCTCTACATCAGTTACTAGATAGTGTCCACCTTTGTTATCTTTAGAAAATTCTGCATCTAAGTAATCAAGGTCGTTTACTTCTATAAACTTTACTGCATTAATGCCACCTTGGCAAATTGCATATTGTGCAACTAAAAATTCATTTCTTGACTTTTTAGGATTTTTACTATTGCTTAATCCGTTAACCCAAGAAACTTGATCTGTACCTGCACCTACGTGAGTGTAATCATGTCTTACTGTTAGGTTTGCTAATGTAGAACCTACAACAGAGCGTCCGTAAACAATAGGTAAAGAACGAGCATCTCCCGCAACGCTTAATTCAAAGCCTTTTCTTTTCTCAGCTTCTCTAGCCGCTCTTTTCTTTGCTTTTCTTGCTTGGGTATAAGAGAAGGTAATTGACACAATTGCAACAATTGCTGTAAAAAGAGCCATTATTTCTTACCCCATTTTAATGTAATTTCATCTGCACTGTTATAAATTCTATCAAAAGCAGAATCAGATGAATTAATTTGCCTTTGAGTATTTTTTTCTGTACGCCTATCAGTAGTTCTATCTAGTGCTCCAAAAGGAGAAGAACATTCTATAATAGCGTGTTTTGTATATTCGCTTGATTCTGTTTCAATAAAAGTCGCATCGATGCGCCCTTTATAGAGAATATCAAAATCTGTAAGATTACCTTCAATTCCTAATCTTACTGTAACAGGTGTCCCTAAGACCCCGCTTTCAAAATAATTTTTATAAGTGTTGCCATGGTCTACTAGTTTAATACGGTATACTTCCCTATCTAACACGGATGTTAACTGAGGAGGGGAAAACTCTGTTAACCCCCCGTCAGATAAATAAACATTACTATCTACAGTAATATCATAAGCAAGATTGGTAAGCCTAACCGTACCCGTAGTAAACTCCATGTCAAGTATTAAGTAAGGGCGAAGAACGTCTTGTCCTAACGCGCTTGTAATAGATGCAGGAGTATTTTTCATTTTACAATGCCTCGATTAAGTTTATATTTCCAGCTTCAGACAATATACCGTCTGTATATACAATGCCGCTAACGTTTGATACCTCACGGTATGCTGTAAATGTTATTTGGTCAGTAACGTCACGGTACAATAATTGAGTTCCGCTTGGTACAGTTTGTCTTAGAGAAGGGAATATGCTTAGTATTCCGCTTCCGGTTGTAAATGTAGATGTTACTAAGTAGATTTTATCATGGTTGTTAAATTTAATAAATCTACCTTTTTTAATTGTTCCATTTGCGAATGAAAGAGATACATTAGTGCTACCTGCCGCGTGTGTTCCGTTAACACTAACCTGAGAACTGCTTGTTCCAGAGGAAATAGTTTCTCCCCTTACATTAAGCTGTGGCATTTCCATAGTCACTGTAGAGTGAAAACTAGAAACCATATCAGCAAAAGTATCTGCTGGGTCTTCCATTACTACTCCAAATTCGAGTTCCCATCTTTGAGACCCCTGCGTAACGCGACGTTGTTTTAAAGAAACAGTATCCGCCACGAACGCAGGTTCGTTAGATGTAATTCGAAATGGAGCGACAATATCTTGCCCTTTAAATTGATATGTCGCCATTTCTTTTACCTTCCTTGTTCACTATTATATTGATTAACACCTGTTGCTATCGTAGGCAACATCCCAAATATTTCTTTCTTAGTTTGTCGAGAGATATCTCCCGTAACATTAATAGAAATGTTTTGCTGGGATCCACCTGATCTTTTAGCATTATTTGAAGCAACCGCCTTACTTACAACGCTAGTGCCGTTTAAAACATCTGAAGCTACAACCCCACCATCAGCATAGGCTGGTAAGGTGAAATCGCCGTTGTTAATCGCTTCAATTATGGGTCTATACTTCCTAGTAGAAGCCGCATTAATGACGTACTCGCCATTAGACAACCGCGCTAAAATGCTGTCTGAGGTTCCAGTACCGGGACCACTAATAGCACCGCCGGTAGAAAACCCCGGGATTGCCGCCGTCGCCGCCGCCGCGAGCATAGCCGACGCCAAAGCAGCAGCCGCACCCGTTGCCACATTCATTGCAAGACTAAGCGAAGTTGCGGTTACTGCCGCAGTAGCTGAACTAGTAGTTTGAGTAGTAGTAGCTGTTGCCAATCCTAAAAATTGCAAAATATTAGTAGCAGTTTGACTAACCCAGCCCCCTAAGCCCGCAACTCCTTCTTTAAGCTTGTCTGTAAACATAGTTAAGCCAATAGTGGCTTTACCTTGTTCTCCGCCTTCCGAATCGCCCGTAGCCCCTAAAGGGTCGCCAAAGTCAGTAGCTTCTGTGTCAAGAAACTCTTGGTCTTCAGCACTACCAAGGAAATCTGGTAACCCGGGTAAACCCGCATCGCTAACTCCCTGAACTGCTTTTGCAATTCTTACTGAAAGAGGATTATTCTCTGTACCATCTGGCTTGTCATCTGAGGAGCCAAACAAGCCTCCAAAGAAATCACCAATGCCAGATAAAGCACCGTCGCCGAATAAACCATCAATAACAGGAGTAAGTGCATTTGATGCAAAGCTAGCTAGTTTAGAAAACATATTTTCGCCTTCAGTTTCTGCATTTCCAAACATGCTACCAAAGAAGTCTTCTAAACCACTGTTGTCTTTACTAAACAATAAATCAGCAAGCTGACTAGCTACATTGTCAATAGAAGTAGTAGCTATTCGTCCTAGTATGGTATCAAAAAGATCACCTACATCGTTAGTGCCCTTGAGAATACCTGATACAGTAGATTCAAAGTCAGCACGTAGACCTTTAGCAAAATCTTTGCCTCTTTCAATTGCAGAGTTTAGTCTTCCCTGTTGGCCTTCAACTTCGCGCAAACGCTTAACTGCTTCAGTATATTCTTCATTAGTTTCATAAACCCCATTTCGGATGTTTTCGTTAATATCAAATATTTCGTTGTTAAGATTTTGTTGTTGCAATATTTGCTCATTACTTAACGCAGTAATATTTGGTATTTCACCTAATGAATCTGCAAGGGTTCTAGTTTCACGAGCAGTTCTACGCAAAGTAGCTTCTGCCGCCAGTAACGTAGCGTAATACGCTTTCGCTGACTCTAATGTTAAGTCTTCATTATTTTGAAGCTCATAGGACGCCTCTAGTCTGTCCATTACTGCTTGTCGAACAGTTTCTAGGCTAGAATCATCTAAGTTACCAACTTGTAAGGTATTAAGCCCTGATTGAGCTAGCGTATCTCCTAGCGTAAGTACAGTGTTTTGAATGCGTTCAATAACGTCTTCTTGCTCTTCAATTTCACGGGTAATGTCTTGCTGTAATCCAAGATTATCACGGTCAACTGTGTTTCTACGGGCTTGCAAACCTTCAATAATACGTTGAGAGTCTGCAATTCGCTTTTGATTATCAAGAGACAATCTGTCTTGTTGAAGTGAAGTAACACCTGCATTGTTTAAGAGAGCTTGAAAAGGAATTAATTTATCACGGTAGCCTTGGGCTATCTCGTTTATATTTAAAACTCTTTCTTCTATTAATGCATTTAAGTAAGCTTCTCGCTGTGGATCTGTTCCGCTTAAAGCAGTTACTTCAGAACTTAAAGCTTCAATACTAACTAGTTCGTTGCGAAGAGTTGATAAATCAGGGGCTTTAATAGAATCGAATAATTGTCTATCAAATGCATCTGCTCCAGCTTTACTTAAGTTTTTAGAAAATGTATCAAAAGACAAATCAGTAGAGCCTAAGATAGTGTTAAGCGAAGAAATAATCTCTGCTTTATCTAACTCAAGTTTTGCCCTTTCGTCAGTATCAAGTCCGCGTGTTTCTAACCGATTAGTAACTCCAGTCAGTTGCTGAGTTAACCCATCTAATGATGCGAGGTTAGCATCGTCTAGCTTAAGGATGTTTTGAACACCAAAGCTATTTCCAGTAGATCGATTAACACTGTCTAGGGCATCAAGCCTTAAGTTTGCTCCTTCAATTCCTTGAAGTCTTGCAATTTCTTGGCCAATAGCCGCCGCTAACTCTTTTTCGTTTATAGCAAGATCATTGTTTTGGCTAGTACTGAATAGACCTGTAATGCCTAGTTGTAGGCTTTTACGCTCGGCTACTAACTCATTTAATACGGAATTAAATTCATCTTGCGTTCCACCGTTAAGCTTTGCTAGATCATTTAGCTCCCTAAACAAACCAATAGCGTTGTCTGAAAGGTCTGCTTCAAAATCAGCACCTTCTTGAACAGAAAGATTACCAATTACACCACCGATAGATGAAGTAAGGTCACCAATGAAACTAAACAAGCCTCTATCGGTTTCTCTCTCTGACGCCGCACCGATATTGTCCTGCGCTTGTTGCCTTTGTTGTTCAACGTTTTGTTTTAACAAGCCAACAGCTTGCTTCTCTAAAGAAGAAATTTGCTTTAGCAAATCTTTAGATTGGACGCTTGTTTTACCAAACCTAGAGTTTGTTTTGTTAAGGTCCGTTTGAAGTTTCTTAGTTTCTCTAGCAACGCGTCTAAGCTCAGTAAGCTGAGATGCTGTAACAGCGCTGTTTTTGATTAACTCATTTACTGAATTTCCAAACAAATCGTTTTCACCGCTTTGACTAGAAGATCCAAATGCCCTACTACCTCTTAAGGCTTGCGGGTTAAAATCGTTAAGATCTCCAAACATTTCAGACAACAAGCCTCTACGAGACTCTGCCATTGCTTGAACCCCGTTAAACATGTCGTTTAATTGTGAGCCTGCTTGGTCTCTAAGGGTGAAAAATTCACCGTTAGCTCCAAAAAGGTAGTTAGCAAGAATACTTCCACCAACCACGACTGCCGCAGTACCTATCGCTATTGCCGCTGTTAATGGGTTAGCCATGACAAATGACGCAATAGCTGTTGCGGCTGTTGCTAACATAGAAGAAAATCCGCTTAATAGTTGAGGGCCAAATAGTGTCAATCCTAAAAGACCTACATCTGCATATTTCAGCAAACCGCTATACCAAGGAGCATCTATGGTAGCGCTTTCAATACCATCACTGATATCAGAAGCGAATGCGCCGGTTGATGCGCCAAATAACGCCGCGCCTATCAAGACCTTGCCTAACAAGCCGCCTCTTCCTGCACGCCTTTGGGCTCTTGCACTTGAAGCTCCTGCCGCTGTTTCTGCTGTTTTAAGACCAACGTTAAACTTAGCTAATACGCTAGCAAAACCGCCTTTTCCGCCAAATAAAGAAGCGTCAAATAAACCACCGGTAGCAAATATTCCTACAACTTGGCTTTTTACTTTAGCAAATAAAGTAGGTACAGTAGCTGTAAACAATGTTCTAATTGGGCCTAGGAAAGTTGCAGTTAACACAGAACCACTAAACGCAGTAGATAATGCGCTTCTTACAAACAAAGCGTACTTTGCAATTGGCCCTTCTGCACCACCAAGGGCGCTAGAGATACCTGCAAGGAATCCGCCTTTTCCATCTTTGCCAAAAAATATATTAGAGAATACACCGGCACCTTTTCCTACGTTAACTTGCTTTAATGCAAAAGCTAATGTTATTTTATCTAACAGAGCATAGGTGCTTGTAACTAGTGCTAATATACCTTTAGGTCCTAGCTTTCCGAATATAGTAGCGAAAAGTATGTAACCGCCTACAATACTTCCCACACCAAAAGTAAGGTTATCAATAATGCTAAATAACTTAAATAAGGCATCTCCTACAATAGGGATTGATTTTGTAAATCCTTCTACAAAGGCTTCGCCTACAGTAAGTAAAATAGGTATGGCATTTAAAGCTACAGCTTGTAAAGCTTTAGAAAGAAGTTCACCTGCATTATTAGCAAGGGTGCTAAACACGCTTAACATGTCTGTCCCTACAATGCTTAACGCCGCATTAATGCTTCCTACAATACTATCAGAAAGAAGACCCGCAATAATTGCAATCGGGCCTACAATACCAAAGCGAATAGCAGAGAGTGCAATAGCAATACCGCCTGCAATAGCGTCTCCGAAAATGCCCTCTATAACTGCTGCAATAGGTTTAATGACCGAAATAGCTAGTCTTCCTAAGTTTTCTAGCGCGTCAAAAGCGCCTAACTCAATTAATCCGCCTGCAATACCTGCTGTAATATTAGGTATCGTTTCTAGTAGTTTAAAATCTTGTAGATTTTGCCTAATAGCCGCAGATAACCGGTTTGACCCGTTTTCAATTTTGTCGATAGATAATCCAAACGCATCAAATACCGCAAGGCCAATACTAACGATAGAAACTAAACCCGCCATTAGGGGGTTTATTCTAAGCAGTCCTGCAACTGCTAGGTTTAGTGTAGCAAAATTTAAAATAGCTCCAAAAAAGTCTGAAATATCTTTAGAGGAATTTTTTAAGACCCTAAATGACCCTTGAACTAAATTTGAAAAACGCGCTACAAGATCGCTAGCATCAAACAATTTTTTAGTGTATTGAACGATTCCGTCAATTGTATCAGGCCAAATAGAGTTACCAACAAGCTCTATGTATAAATCATAAAACTCTTTTTCTGCTCCATATCGAAAGTTTTTAATAGTGTCAATTACTTTTCTTACGCCGTTTACAGTGTAATTGTAAATGTCAATAAAAGTCTGCTTTATAAAACTAGCACCTTTTTGCATACCGGATGTCATGTCAACAAAGGCTTCTTTAATTTCATCAAATTTCTGAATAACCTGTCTTTCGTTAATATCTAGACCAGTTATTGCTTGAATAAGAGGAGCAAGTAGTATGCCAGGGTTAACAACTCCCTGAGCGGGGTTATTTGTGATATTTTCAAAAGCTTCCCTAAATGAGGATTGTAGTATATCTTTAGACTGTCTTGCAAAAGACTTCATTCTGTCAAAAGCTTGAGAAAAAGCAGTTTGAACAACGTCAGGAAAATCTTTTAAGTCGCCTGCTACACCAACTAAGCTCGATCTAATATCATTAACAACATCTTTTATTTCACTTGAATTTTTAATTTGTTGTATTACAGAACCAATTAGGAAACCTGAGTTTCTAAGTCTCTTGAACGATTCAAGGATCATTCCGCTAAAAGCCGCAAAGCCATCTGTTACGTCTTGAAGCGCTTCTGGTATTTCTTTGATTTCAACTCTAATTCGTAATAGTGCATTACGAAATTGTTTTAATCCAGAAATAACAGGCAAAGCCCCATTTGCCAAAAAGGTTACTGCTCTTGTTTCTAGAATTTGTAAGCCTTCTGAAAGACTTGCAGTTAAAATGGTAAAGTCGCCTAGCAACCTAGAAGAGTCTTGCGCGAAGCTACGAGCAAACCTAGAGAAAATAGAACGCTTAGTTTTAGCTGTTAATTCATCAATAGCTAAAGAAGCTTTAAGTAGTGCCATTTCAACGTTAGAAAATGCTCTAAAGAACCCTCCTGCGCCTCTAATGAAAGCTACAAAGAGTTCTGCTCTTAATCTTTCAATTCGAATTAAGAGACTAGTAGGAATTAGCCTGTCAAATACGGCCGCAATTAAGTTTCCAATAGATACAACTACTCTTCCTGTATTTTGGAAAATACGACCTAGCAAATCAGTGTAAAAGTTACCTTCTGTAAGACCCTCAATTAAACTTTCTAAACTCGGAGCAAAAGAGTTTAGTGATGCACCGATGTCTAAGAAGGCTTGAGTAATAAATCCGCTAAATCCAGTAATCTTGTCAAACTCATTTACAACACGACCAATACCAGTACCTAATACGGTAAGTGATTGTTCTAAGGTAGGGGCAACCTTTTTAAATTCCTGATCAATTGCATCCCCTTGATCCTTTAATGCAGTAATAACAGCTTCTGCTGAAAGCTTACCTTCGTTAGCAAAAGCTCGTAACTCACCAATAGTAATCCCTAAACCACGAGCGATAGCTTGTGCTACAGCTGGGGTTTGTTCCATTACTGAGTTTAATTCTTGCCCTCTAAGTGCGCCAGCGGCTAAGCCCTGGCCCAGCTGAACAATTGCCGCATTGGCAGATACAGCAGAGGACCCTGAAATAGTAATCGCCTTAGCGATATTTTCTGTTACTTGTATAACAGTCTCTTGTTCTACGCCCATTTCTTTTGTAGCGCGACCAATTCGAGAATATAAGTCTGCAAGAGATTCTTGATTTGAACGAGTACGAATTGCAATTTGGTTTAATCGTTTAAATGCAACTGCCTGTTTTTCTATGCCATCGGTGGCAAGCGCGATTCGAGCCTCAAGTCTTCGATATGAATCCGTAATATTAGTTATAGCTCTAGTGCTTCCAATGACAGCAAACGTAGCAATTGACACTTTAACAAGGTTATCGAATTGTTTAGTAACTCGATCTGTAGTACGAGAAATATTATCGACAGACTTGTTAAGACGGGCTAAATCCGCTTGTGCCTGACGACTATTACTCTTGACTTCAATTTCTACAGCCATGTTAGTCTCCTAGTTAAATTAATAAAAAACCCCTCAAGGGTTATATAAAGTAAGTAAATATATAACCATCAAGGGGCTTCAACTATGTTGCGCGAATACTGTTTCCTTTTACTTGGAAGTATTTGCTAATTGTTTTTTCAATAAACCTAGGAGGAGCTTGTTGTGAGCTTCCTTGGTTCAAATCTTTTATGTAGGGTGTTCCGTTTGTTATGTATAGTGTTTCTACCTTAGAGGTATCAACTGGTCCGAGAAGCGCTCTATTTTCAGAAACGCCCGTAACTTTATCCCTGAAATCACCCCTAAAATGAGAAGTGAACCAAGAGGATCTAGCCCTTCCTGTATCTATAGGAGTGACTTGTTGAAGATCAGAACTTGCTTGGAAAGCGCTAATACGTTGCGCCTGATTGATTAAAGTTATAACTTCTTTTTCTGCTTTTGCGAACTCAAGATTTACGTTTTTAAGTTTAATCGATACTGGCATTTTAGTTTCCTTTATTAGCGCCTTCAAGTAAAGCTCCAAATACAGAACGACGTAACGATTTCTTCATCGCTTCTTCATCTTCTGCTTGTTCTTCCCAGCGTTTCATTTGGTTTAATGTAGGGAAAATGTTCTTTGATTCTTCCTTAACGCCCTGACACTGTAGCATCATTGCGGTTCGGTTATCTTCTCGCCAACCTATCGGTCTAGCCTGTAAGTATTGTGCCCACATAAGTAATTCACTATGGGGCATTTCATTTTCAATTTGGTATACAGGAATTCCTAAGTGGAAGGCAAGATCATAAATCCAAAGATCACTTTCGCCTATGCGTTTCCCGCAGGTGCTGTACCTACAATCGCTTCTGAAAGGTTAGTAAGTTCAGTTACGGGGAAGCCGTCAAAGTCTTCATCAGACATGTCTTCTGCGCCAACAACAGCTAAACGCAAAACGAAACGGAGGATTTCTAGTTGGTCGAGATCACCAGCCTTACCGGCCTTCTTTTGGACTTCTTTAGTCTTAGCTTCGATCTGACGAATATCGCCAACTGTTAAAACTTTAATGTCTACTTTATCGTCCATAAATGGGACTTCACGAGTTAATAATTTACCTACGAATTGCTTCATTTTAGTATTCCTTATTTAGAGTCAAATAGATGACGATTATTATCTTGAAAATCATCAAGAAGTTTATGTATTTTGCTTAATACGTCTAGAGTCTCAAAAATTTCTTGACGTTTTTCAACATGCTCAGGGTTTTGCTCGTCAGAGAAGTCCTTGTAGCGGTCAAATGTTTTACGTGATGAGAAGTCAATGTCTTTCTTCATGTTACGTAGAGTAGTTTGAAGGACAAAAGACTTATCAAATGGTGGTTTATTGTCCATTATAATATCCTTAAGTATAAAATATAAGGGGCCACGAATGACCCCCTAAGAGTGCTTCAATTACGCAGGAAGGGCGTAAGCAGAACCAGTCAGGCTGAATGGACCAGAGAAGTCACCTTCAATAGTCAAAGCCATAGTTGCCTGAAGAGAGTCGCTCAAAGAAGGAGCAATCTCAAAAGAAGCAACAGTTCCGAAGAAGTAGAAGTCAGCAAACTTGTCGCTGTCATCAGCAAGCATAACGCCAGAAGCGTCAGTAGTGATGTCTGCATCAGCAATACGAACGCGGAAGCAAAGACGAGTAGCGGCCTTGCGAAGAGCGTCAATAGAAGCGTGATCAGCAGGAACGTAGTTCAGAGTGAACTCCAGAGTAGGAGCGTCAGACTGGCCAGAAACCTGTGAAGAAGTAGCTTGTCCGTAAACAGGAACGTTTACAACGTTTGCAGGAGTACCCAGTGAAGGGAACTCACGGATGTTGCCAACGTGAACAACTGCAGCCTCAACAGCCTCGTCAGCTCCGCCAGCGATAGCAGTAGAGCTGTTAGACGCGAAAAGCGCGTGAAGGTCTGCCGCCGCTGAGTTAGCGTTAGCCGCAGTGTTAGGTACGTAGTCAAGAGTAGTGAACTTAGCCGCACCGATGTTTGAAATGTGTGCCATGGTATTTAACCTCAGTAATTAGTTGTAGTTAATAAAATCGACAGCGAAATCACCTCTGAACAATTCAGGGTTATCTCGGTCTAGACCTAGTACGTTTAGCGAACTCTCACGAGTTTGAGTACCGTTTGTAAAGGTCTTATTTTGTAAAATGTTGTCGAGTAGATCTGCTATTTCCATCAGACGCTTAACGCCTTGGTTAGCTTGGACATATGTTTGAATGTAAACGATGCCTTCTACTCCGAATCTGCCATAGTCGCTATTGCTACTTAGGGGTAGCACCTCAATTTTAACAAATTCAGATAGATTAGCAGGAACACGAAAGTTAGAGGGGAATGCAGATATGTTTGTGTTAGTCCATCCAGAAGTTCCGAATTGACCCTCAATGTCACTAATGACATTTGCATATTTAGACATGCTATACCTCCGTAACTAGTAGTGTTACAAGTCCGGGTTCTACTTTGTAAGAAATAATAGAATGATCGACGGTTTGTATTGATACTTTGTCAAATCGTTTTGGTTCTGCCAAGTCTTTCTCTTTAATTAAAACTTCTTTTCTAGGAACAGAAATGTCTATATCTGTGGTGTCTTGTTCTGCATACATCACAATTGCAGTAACAGACTTTTCTTCTGTAGTAGAAGAAACACTTCCTGTACCAAAGTTATAGGTTTGTTCAGAAGTAATTTTAAGAGTGACCGTTTCGGCAAGATCTCCAACTTTAGCAAACGCAGTATCAACTGCTTTAGTAATCTTTGATCTTAATGCCATGATTACCAGCCTCGCCAATATCTAGTTCCACCACCTTTCAACATAGGCTCAACAATTTTACGGATGTGACGTGGAAATACAGATGCATCTTGTACTTCGGTCAAAGAAATAGAACCTACTTTGATATCTGTAACAGAACCAGTTCGGTCTAGAAGTCCTTCATTGTTGATCAAGTGATACGACAACTCGTAAGTTGCGCGTCGAAGCAAACGCATATCTCTTTTCAGAGTATTGTCTGCTTCATCGGTAGTTGGAAATGTGTAAGTAGAATACGAAACGCGCATCCCACGACTCTGATCCCGGAAAGAACCAGAGCGTGGAAAGGCTAAATCTTGATCTATATCTACAACTCCCCCTTCAAACGGAAGTTCGTCAAGAAGGGTGGTTGCAGTTATTAAACAAGTTTCTTTCAGACAATCGTCTGCATTTTTCCAAGCCGCGACGTCAGCGCGATCTTCGAGATAACTGTCGGCTTCATTCAAAGTCACAAAAGAGTTTACACCTTTAATTAGTGCCATAGTCAGTTACCTCTTAGATAATTAAGCGTGGAAGATAGGCAAGATGCCGAGGTTAAGGATGTCAGCTTTACGCTCCCATGCAGGAGTAGCCGCAGAACCAGTGAGAGACGCGTTAGTAGCGAATGCAGTCTGAGTTCCAGCGAAGCTGTAGCCGCGTGGGTGCATAACGTATCCCCAACGGTACCAAGCAGTAGTACGACCAGTACCCATGCCTACGTTTTCGTTACGGTCAACAGCAACGGGGTTAGGAACGTTAACATTGCTCATGAAGACTGAAGAAGGCAACATCATGTAAGAAACCTTAGCAGTGCTGATTTCAGTAGTTCCAGAGAGACCTGCGTGAGTTTGAGCACCAAGGCCAAGACCGAAGTTACGTGAAACGATAACGCGAACAACGCCACCCAAAAGAGTTTCGAAAGAGATGTTTCCGTCAGTTACACGCTCGTCGTCAACCAAGTTGGCAACGCGGATGTCGAGGTAAGTCTCAGGAGAAACTACGAGGTATACGAAGTCAGGAGTGTAGTCAGCGTATGCACCCATAGCGCGGATGATGTGCTCAACACGACGACCTGGGCTAGACTGAGAAAGGTCAGTCAAAGACTCAAGTGAAGAACCAGTGCCAACAGTGTCAGAAGAAGCCGCAACGTAAGCAAAAGCTTTTGCAGAGTCACCGTCAACAGCGTTACCAGCAAACATCTCGCTGTAAGTAGTACCAGCTAGGTCGTTAGCAACCTTAAGCTCAGCGTTCATAACACCAGCAAGACAAGCGCGAAGGGCTTGATCTTCGTCTTCTGCACGAGTTTCAGAGAAGTCACGAGCGATCTTAGAAAGGCCGTCTTGTCCAGAGATTACGCTCTGAACCATGTACTCGTTAGCGCCGTGAGTTCGGACAGTCTTAATGTAAGTCTGAACTTCAGTGCTGATGTTAGTAGTACGACCGTAGTCTTCAGTCTGAGTAGCAACGTTAACGACTGCGTTTGCAGAACCAGTAACGTCTGGGCTAGAAGCGCCAGTTGCGCCAACAGCGTAGTTGCCGAGAGGCTTGTAGAAACGAACTTGACCGATGAAGTCTTCGCCGTTAGGAGTGATTTGAGCGTCAGTACCTACCAACGCAGTACCAGCAATTTTCTTAGCACGAGTGTACATTTCGTCCGTGTAAGCAGAGATTGCCTTATTAAGAGTGCCAAAAGCACTTGAAGAGATAGCCATTTTAAATTCCTTAAAATAATAAAGTAAAATAGAAGTAGATTAGTTAGTTAGATTTAGATCCACTTCTCGTTAGAGCCGAGATGTCCAGCAGCGGCCGCCGCCATTATTTCATCTGTGGTCATTTCTGAGAGTGGTTTAGTTGCATCGAAGCCGCCAGTAGGGGTTTGAACGCCTTGTGCGCCAACGCCTGCTGATTGCTTAGGTCTAAACAAAAACTCTTTATCATCATCCTTACGGAATGAATCAACAAAGTCCTTAATGGAAGCGCCAGTGCGGTGTACCCACTGACCATTCTCGTCTTGAGTTAATTGCGAGACAACATCACGATATGCGAAATCAGCCGCAGTATCGTTACGGAAGTCCAAACCACGAAGTGCATCACGTACAACAGAATCACGAGTAAGCTCAGTAATTTGCTTCTCACGCTCGTTTAAACGTGCAGACAATTCAGTTAGTTTGATGTCAGCGGCTTCTTTGTGCTTGCCTTCTTCTTCGAGTTGCTTAATAGTTAACTGCTTGCGCTCTTCTTCGTAAGCTACAGCCTTTTTAACAGCTTCGTCACGAGCAGAGTAAGCAGAGTTAAGCTTCTCTTTGATTCCGGAAAGCTCTTCCATGACACGAGCTTCAACCATTTTACTGATTTCGTCTGATGTGCTCATGTCTGAACCGTTTTCATTAGCTTCATTAAGTTCAACGTTATTTTCATTTTCCATAGTATGTTTTCTCCTGGGCACAGCCCATTGAATTTGATATGTATAAGCGACACGGTCGCAGTGAGTTTATAGTTAGGGTCCAATACCGTAAAAGTCCCACCCTTCCGGGATAGGGGCATTGATCTCTTTGGCAGTTATGCCATCTTTGGGGTTTAGTAATCCTTCAGCCTTAGCTCTTGCTATAAGCTTACGGTATGACTCCTCTGAGAGTCCTCTTTTCCTCATTTCTTTGAGGGTGTTTAAGAGTGTTTCACCTTCTACTGCACGAGCATAAATTCGTCGTAATTGAAATTTAGCCCGAGTTGAGTCAGCTAGATTCGTAAAGAAGCCATCGTGGATTGTTGAAGTCTGAACACCGTTCTTCCTCCCCCAGAGATGGAACCATCTTACGATAGTGGCATCATTCATATGATTACCGTTTACTCCCAAACCACTACGAGCGCCAATAATAGATTGTCTTCCAATAAATTTAGAATCTGTTATTGAGTCCTCATAGATGTTTGATACTCGCCTTCCTGTTACAGGGTCAATAAAACTTATCCTTTCCTGAACAATAGGACGGTACCTCTGAAACAGAACCTTACCATCCATAGTAACCCAAGGTATATCTACCTGTCCGGATTCTTCGATGAAGGTTCTCGCAACGTCTTTCCAATAAGATACAAAACTCTCTGTAATAGGAGCAATATCTTTAAGGTGACCTGACATGATTTCTGCTACTTCTTTAAATTGAGCAGGGCCAACAATGCCGCCTCTAACGTTGGTCAGTTTTGAAACAAATAGTTCTGAGTCCGGGTGAACATCTTTGACTTGCGCCATTAGACGATTACCGATTGGAGAACTGTTGTTAATTGAGTTATTTACATCTTTTTTAAGTTCACGTAAGCTTGCAACCATAGATAAAGCATTGTCACGCTCTGCGCGTTTAATTGAAACATCAATGTCTCTATTCCAAGACGCTAACTCACTTTTAGTAATAACTGTATATCCTTTTTTGCTGAGAGCTTTTGATAACTTCCCTTCTAAGGAAGCCGCCTGAGTCACTTGCCCCGCACCGTAGAATGCGACCATCGATTGCCCTTTTGCGCCTTTCGCTAAGTCTCCGAATTCGAGGTCGAGTCCTAATTTTTGGAATCGAGGGTCAGATGCAGTTCTCTCTGCAACTAAGTCATATAAACGATTTTTACGGCTAGTAGCTACAACATTGCTTGCTTCTGCGAGCGCACGGTCTCGTGTTGACAAAGCAATAAGTTGTGCTCCTGATGCCGATGCATCGTTTTCATTACCTAGTTTAGTTTTGTAAGTTCGAAGTTGCTTTACATTAGTGAAGTCACCGTCTACATGCTTGTGTATACGGGCGTATTCTAATGCAAACCTAGCAAGCTTTGGTAATTCTTCAGGTTCAATTTCCTGAACCAAAGGGTGCTGTAAGAAGTCTCGTATTCTACGGGGCCTTTGTGTTTGAGAAAGCATAAGCTCACCGAGTTCTAAAAATGCCTTTTCATTAGCACGGAAAGATCTTAAGCGGCCTTCATTAGTTAAAACGCTAAATGCTTCACCAACAAGAGTACCTAATTGAATACGTAATTCTTCTAAAACTTCTTCGTTAATTTCTTTTGCTACTGCTGTATTAAGGAATGGACGAACAAATTCACCGCCTGCAGGATGCAAATAACCTTGGGTATAGACACGGCCTCTACCATCGATTTGCGCCCAATTGCGCCATGTTGATTTGTTTTGTCTGTGCCACCTAATAGATTGTAGCATTCCAGCGCCCATCTCACCACGCTGTATAATAATTTTTCTAAAGCCGTTAAGCTCATCAAATTTCTTTACGTTACCTCTAGGGTCTCTAAAGTGTGCAAGATCATCAAAAAATCCAGCAAAGTCTTGGTCGATTTCCCATTCAGCATCCATGACGTGATTTAACATATCAGCAAAATCTTTGTCAATAAGGTCTTGATCATAGTTAGCAGATGCTTTTCTAGTAATAATAGATTCAGTAGTTTTTCTTCCACGAGAATCATAAAACTTCTTTTGTCCTGCTCTTACATACAACCTGTCTCTTTCGTTTACAATACCCATTCTACGAGAATAAATAAGTTCACGATTAGCTCGTTGTAATGCTAACATCTTTGGATCTATAATTTCAACCTCTCTAGAAATAGTGTCTGCAAATGAACCCATTGCCGAACGGCCCGAATCCAAGTCAACTACACCACGCCTAGTAACGCCTCTGAGTCCAACTTTAATCTTTCCTTGTTCTTTTAATCCCTGCAAAATATTAGAGCCTACCTCATGGTAGTTTTTAATAGTAGGTGCTTTAAAGAATATCTCAAAGTCACTTTTTTCAGCTTCAAATATTTTCTTACCTATAGTAATAGATAAAGCGTCATAGTCAGTAGATTGCCCAGTAGCTACATCCGCCATAATTTCTGACATTAGCTTTACACGCTTTTGTAAATACTTAGGTGTTAATTGGTTTTGTAAAAAGTCATCTTTTTTCTTGGTGTAGTACCAATCAAGATCTAGAAATCTTCTTTTTCTTTCATTACCACTTCTAAGAAACTCAGATATGGCTCCGTCAGAAGGTTTGCCTTGGTATCGCTTTACAAAAGCCTTACCAAAAGGTAATGATTCAATTTCTTTTAAAATGCTTTTTCTAACACTAGGTATTTTAGGTATGAAAGAAGGAGGTTTAGGAAAATAGGTTTTTAGCGGAGAACGACCTTTTGAATAAAGTGTTCTTGCTAAATCTAATCCTTCACTTACCGACCAGCTGTCTACAAACCTTTGGTTAGTTAAAGCACGTTTAGTAATATCATCAAAGTAGGTCCATTCTCCCATAATTTGAATTTGAGCACGTTCACCATCTGGTCCGAAACGGAAGAATTGGGATCTTGCTCTAGATCGTCTATCTAAAATTCTAGATATGTTAACTACGGAGTTTTTAGATTCTGCTCTGAGTACCGCCGCAAAGTTTTCCCATGGTTTTTTGTCTTTAGCGTATCTTTCAAAAACAATACGTAAATTTTCTAACACAGCAGATTGCTGGTTAACAGACAAACCGTCGTTCTCTAGTGACTGAACGAAGTTTTTAATCCATTGCTTTTCGTCGGATTTAAGTAATTTAGAGTTGTCAAGGAAGTCAATTCTCTCTTGGTATACTTTGAAATCGGGGTTGTAAACTAAAGTAGATTTCATTTCACCAGTAAGGGGGTCAACACCCGTGTTTCTCTCATCAAATTGATTATTAGCTCTTCTGCGACTAGCTCTTTTTCCCGGAATACTTGTTCCTCGAAAGTCTACTACAGAGAGAATGGCATTAGAGTTAGCCGCTTCTGCACGATAAAACGTTCTAAGTTGCTCCTCAACTTTTTTGTTTCGCAAAATAGTACTAGGTCGTGCCGCGTTAACTTCTAACGCACTAACTGTTTTTGAGCTTAAAACTTTTTGCCTGACAGGAGTAGTGTTTGTATTTTTATTATCCAAACGTCTAAGGGCCGTCAAAGAGAGCGGCTTTCCACTTGCTGTAACAAAGCTCTCCAAGGGCAATTGACCATTATCAAAGAGATCTACTTTCTGCACATCTCCCTGAAAGTGTCTAACCTTGACTTGTCTAGGTTGTCTTTTCAACCATTGCCCATAGTTTTCACGAGGGGCAACAGAACCGCTTAGGGTAGCGATTTTATTTGCTGTTAGTCCTTTTAAGACTGTCTTTTTTACATCCGGAGAAGTACTTTCTAAAAGCTCACTGTGGGATTTGACGACCGGGACCAAAGTTGATCGGCAACGCCAATGTAGTGGGGGAGTGAAGCGTCCGTCATCAAGGTCATAAACCTTGCCGTCGTGGTGAGCGCAGATTGCACTTGTACGACTATCCAATACTGCAGTGAACCGAACTCCCTTAATGATAGCTCTGTTCTCTTTAAGAGCGGCTAACTGGGATGTTGTTTGGGTTCTTGTAACTGCAGTGCGTACTAAAGCACTTGCTTGTGCTTCAGTTAGGCGTGTGGTTCTAACAATATCTTTCACTATTGATTCGTTAGTTGCACCAACCGCTATACCCGCTTTTAATTTTGTTTGTATACGGGTAAGCTGACCTGCGCCTAATGCTTGAATACGTCTGCTTAGATTTCCTTCTCCTCGGATGTTAGCCCCAACAATTTCTTCTAACACAGCCGTTGCGCGTGGGCGTCTAATGTTTGCATAGACCCCAACTGACTTAGCTAGGTTGTTAGTGCTAAAATCTAATTCTGTAATACCATAATCTTTCATGTTGTTACTAAGAGAGAGGTCGAGTTCTTTAGTAAATCTACGAACCTCTCCTGTGCTTACCTCTTCAAATGCGGCCCTTTCGGAACCGCCCAGTAAGCTACGTAAACGTTTTCTGTGACGCCTGATGATTCTTTTAGTGTCTGTTTGAACATTTTCTTCAAACAAACGAGTCATCGCCGCATGGTCTATTTGACGGTCATACAAATCAGTATTAACGGTCATTATAGCCCTCCTTGTTTTATGCGAGTTCTATTTCGCCTCTATTGACTATTTTCGCACAGTCCAAGCTTGAAATAAGTAGACGTCCGTCCTTCATCACTTCTTTAACAGTGAATCCACACTTTGTGACATCTCCTTGTTTAATAGAGACTTTTTCTTCTTTAGCGTGATCAATTTCTTTCTTAGCCGCTACTGCCATAACAGTATTAGTTAAGTCAAGAGATGATTGTTTTCTAGTAGGTCTTTTAGCCATGATAATCTCCTTAAAGAGCTTTAAAAGCTTCTTTAGTAATGTTTGCTTTTCCGAAAGCATTAACGTGCTTTTCGGTAGGTACAACAATTACTCGATCTCCACGGATCTCTTCGATTTTCCATAGTCCGCTTTCAGCAACCATTCCCGCCTGGAGTTCAACCTTTTTAGGCATAGGTGTGGGTTGAGCGGCCTTTTCGACCGCTTTGCTTTTAGCAGGACGTCCTCGCTTTTTAAGCGCTACTTTGACTTCTTCAGTCATCGTCTTCATCCTCTTCTTCGTTAGTGACCACTTCAGGTTCTTGTGTTTGTTGCTTTAACAAGGAATCCATATCCATTGTAGAAGCGTCTAAACCACCCATAATAAGGTCATCTTGGTTTATTTCTTCTTGTCCTTTCATATCATCATAGTCCGAATCAATAATATCATTTGCCTTAGCGATATCAAGGAAAGTAGAGCGGGGTATAAGTCCACCAGTATACCATTCTGTTACTAGTCTGATCCAATCTGCGCCAAGAGGTGCAGGGTTGAGGTCTGGTGTAAGGTCAAATTTAATGTCAGAAACAACATAGTTAGTACCGTAATTCCAGTTGATCATCCAGCAAAGGATTTTAGTCATCTGTTGTGAAACTTTAGTTGAGATAGATGCTAGCAGTGCAGATTGTCCTGCGTTGCGGATTTCGAGTGCCACACCTGAATCACGACCTGAGCCGTTTTCAGCCGCCATCATCCTAATTCCTAGACGGGCCATCTCGTTAATGTTGTTCTGGATTACCGTCTCCATATCTCTTAGAGCACGAGAAGGGGTCTCCAGCGCTTTAACATCATCTCCCTGTTGGACTTTAATCCAAGATCCCAATCCTGCAGATACGACGTCTTCAAATTGATCGTCAGTCATATCAGAGATTACAACAGGAGTGTAGGTCGCCGCACCAAGCAATAGGTGGTTACGACGTGAGACTTTGTTATATAAGCTAACTTCACGGTCAATTAAAGGCATGAGAACAGGCTCTTCACCTTCAATGTTTCCGTTAAGGGGAATAGCAGGAATGTAATCAAACATTTCATTATTTCCCATGATTTGATCGTATGTAGCTACTTTATTCCAGTGACTATTGTTATTTCCTGAATTAGCATTGTGCATTCCACCGGAGACTTCATAGTCTTGTTGTGCAATACCATTAATGAAATTAACGTTAGCAGAGTTTTCTTGACGAAGCTCGTACTTGTCTACTACGTAAATTCCTTCTTCGTTAATGCGGTGAACATAAGCACACTCTACATAATCAGGGTGTAAAGGGTTATCACGATATTGTTGTTCAAAGGAACGCACGACAAGTGCCAGCAAACAATGCTTTCCAGTACGTGGATGAGACCCAGTACGCCAGTTAATAACAGACTCCGCATTAAGAAGTGTAGGATACGGTTTAATTGCATCTCGCTCTTCCTTAGAGAGAATATCATAATTAGGTACTGAAGGGTAATCTACTAAAACCCAAGCGCGAGAAGTCTGAAGCTCTTCAAACAGCGCAGTGTCAAGAAAAGACAACAAGGAGTTGTTAGTTGATGTAAACTCGTGACGAATCCAATCAGAGCAACCTTTAGGACAATCTTCGGGAAGAGTAATCTCAGGTTGCTTACGGAGCATTCCTCCGATAAGTACTTTAATGTATTGCGCTGTAAGGCCGGGGAGTTCTGCTTCGGCTTTGTAAAAGTTGTATTGTTCTTGAGTCATAGAAGGGGAAAAGGGCAACAAAATGTTGCTAAACCCGTATTGATCTAAAGTAGTGTCAAGTTCCTTAACTTGAGACTGGCCGTTAAGAATACCACGAGATGTTCTCCACAGCGGCTTCAATGACTCATACTTAGGATGAGGATCGCCGACTGACTTAGAGCGGTTTGCAGACGTAGCTGAATTAGCCATTTATGTCTCCTTAGAAATTATGTGATTGCTTAGAACGCACCTTTTGACCACTTGTGACAGGAAACAAAAATTCAGTAGCATATCTTACGCCATCTGAATGGTGTTCGTCACCTGCTGATTTATCAATCATAGCAGAGTCAGGATTATTTTCTCTCCAAGAGGTTCGTTCCATCGATTTAATAGTGTGTTTACAACGAGGGTGAAACAGCATGTTA
>Ga0115572_10001035_pt1 | contig 22923 bp, 16 predicted proteins | sample COGITO_mtgs_1206_FD_88681 | JGI IMG/M metagenome (GOLD analysis project Ga0115572, IMG submission 88681) | Pelagic marine microbial communities from North Sea - COGITO_mtgs_120607 | ecosystem: Environmental > Aquatic > Marine > Epipelagic | place: Germany:Helgoland, sampling site Kabeltonne... | reverse complement strand
TTCTCAAATCTATCCAAATTAGGAAATACAAAGCAAGCATTTTGAGCTTCAGGGGGGCGCCACACCTCTCTCCTGACCCAGTGTGGGAAACGGGAGATCGAAATCCCCCGAAAAGCGAGCACCCCTGTCAAAATGTGTACTATGTGCGCACTTCCCGAGTTCCCATTGGATGGGAACGGTTGACAAACGAACAACATCGTCACGTTGTGAGCAGTGACACAAACTATCAATCATGAATTTTCGAAAATGTGACTATACAAAAAAACAAGCATTTTATGAAATCTCACTAATGCCATGAATGAGGCAATGTCCATAAAGCGAGCACTTTTTTTGTAAAAACACCAAATTAGGAAATATACAGCAAGCACTCTGGGCTCCAAGGGGGGCGCCACACCACTCTCCTGACCCAGGGTGGGAAACGGGAGATCGAAATCCCCCGAAAAGCGAGCGCCCCCCCGTCCGTAAAGCATTTTGTTGTAGAACCCCCATAAACACATACTAGTAAAAGTGACCTCCCAGCAGGTATTGATGACGACACGACCGCAATAACCTCAGCTGTATGCATTCAACCACCGTCCAATTCGCCTTTTATAATTGAGGATGATGAAGATGAGCCCATTTTTGATGCGGACGCAAGCAGCGGACAATTGCAGTCGCTGCATGCACTTAAGGGTCGAGCAAGGACGAGCGCAATGCAATATCATGCAAACGGTAAGCCCAAGAGTGCATGGTTTCTCTCCCTCTCCCCCCCTTCTTGCTCCCTCCTCTCTCCCAAGCCTGTACAAAAATGTATAAAGTATCCATATCCTCCAACAATATCACGAGCCCAAGCAGTACTGGCTCAGTGGGGATACAGACGTCCTTACCATCGCAAGGTATCGGGTTCGAATCGCAGCAGCGCCGTCCAAAAAAGAATTTGGTGGACAAGTCCACGTAGCTAAAAGGCCACTTTCCATGAACAAACCCGCGAAGTCCAGAGAGGCTGGTCACCTCTCGACGACCGGTGGGGACGCCCACCACAAGCACTTCAAGTTTTGTAGGTATGATAACTGTTTGGTGTATGAACGTATTGGTTTCGGCGCACACTTTGGGTAGCGCGTTGGTAAAAAAATCGGGGGTCATAGAGCGATCACTTCTACCTAATTTGGGCGTTCCACACTTTCTGCACTCGGGTCTGGGGAAAGGCCCACCTCCTCGACCCTAAAAAATCATTGATAAACGAGTTATTGATAAGTATAAATAGGTGTTGATGGGTTTGCAACCGACGTCTATTTTATCAATAAAAAAGTTATCACGTCTACACCCACTTTTGTACTTGACGATATCTGCAAATATGCACACGTTCGTTCTGTGTATGTATATATATGCGAGCGATATATAGGGGGGAGAAACGACGCAACAATCATGTTACCCGATCTTCGCTGTCTAGCATGCACTCCGATTGATGTGCAAATAAATATTGCGGATGCACAGGACGACACCGTGTGTGCCATATGTCTCAATTCATTGCAAGAGCCTGGTCCTGACGACGATGAAATTGTTGAACGGCTTAACAATTGTGGGCACGAATTTCACCAATCTTGCATTGCGGGTTATATTCAAGTAAATCAAACCGCCAGTTGTCCGTTATGTCGCAAGACGATTGATCCGATCGAACGAGCACGACTACTCGCATATGGACAACCAACTACTCAACCAGTAGCAGTCGCGGTTGTTGGCTCGTCACCATGCGATGTGGCGCACGGTGCAGGATGGGACGAGACAACGCACTGGACTTCCGTCGGTGGTTGGTGTGGACAAAGCTGTCCATGTTGTCGATACCAGGTGGAAGGGCCTGATGGCTTTGGCATTTGTGACGTTTGCGCCTCATGCAACGTTCCACGTAGAGGTCGCGTGATTGTGCCTTCACCGATACCAATCCCTCGTCTCAGAAGCTTCATCTACGTTGTGGCACGTCAACTTGGTTCTGGACCCAATACCAGTCGAATTGGACCTGTGCTTCTGATGATCGGCCACAATGCTAATCCCACAGATCCAGTTCGATGGGAAAAGTGGGGAATCCCTGGTGGATATTACGATTCGACCGATCAAGGAACATTCTACAACGCGGTGCGCGAATTTGCCGAAGAAATGGGTTTGATGCCCTCACATTCCGCAAGAGGTCCACAATCTCGCGCAGCAGCGCGGATATTCATTAGGAATACAATGAGAACAATGCGATCACAAGGCCAACTTTTCAGAGTTGCAAAAAACACAAGAACTGGTTACACAGCATATGCACTTGAAGTGGACAATGCACTTGCATTTGAACGTGCGTTGTCTTTGAAACACGCTGGTCAAGACATAAAGAGCAAAGCCGCCGTAAGACTTTCATCAGAAACCAAAGGATACACGTGGGTTACGAGTGAATCGTTGAACAATGCAAGACGGGTGCGATCTACCACAGGGGTGGTCTATTCGGCCATACCCGCTCCGCAATTAGGACACCCGCTTCGACTTCGACACGGAGTGCTAGGCCCGCAACTCTCAAAAGCGTTTTTGAAGGCGCGCTGAATTGAATGATTGTATTAACCAAATGTATTTTTTACATAGGTTGCGTGGTGATGCTGTTTGGAACGGAATAGTGATAATACAAAATGGTACCATGGAAGCTTGATAGTTATTGATGGTGCACGACCCGCATCGATATTTATCAATTGTCACCAATAACTTTTATATCAATAAAAATCTGAAATTACGATCGACACGAATAGCGATATTCATGTCGAGGATTGAGACACTCGCGATGAATGAGCGTATGTTCCACTGTAATAGACGATAATTTCGCCTTGTGAAATCCCTTGAGTCGCACATGATCAGGTGAGAAAGGAATCATGGCAAAAATGGATGCGAGAGCATTTCAGCTAACAAACGCCATTGGTATGCGAGTTGAGCAAGCGGGGATTGGACTTACGAAGCATGACGTTGAAGAGACGCTGATGACTCCTAACAAGCAAACATTTGACTTTTTGAAGAAGCTTAACCAGACAATCAGCCTAGGAGATGCACAACGCAATCGTCGACTATCTCATTTCTAGCGATTTCGTTCACCAGTTGGAAGCTCTTGTAACTACATGCAAGAACATGAAAAAAATTTAGTCGAATCGAGGTGCAACCAACACGAATCGCTAACAGCCCTAATCAGCAGAGCGAGTTAGATTCGTTTTGATAGTGCAAGTTTGATCTCGGGCATGACAAAGTGTACTATGTGTCGAACGCTAGGCAAGAGCAATGCTCTTTATACCGCATGGTATACTGTGAGACGATACGGTAAGTGTGTATGTAAATGTGTGAAGAGTCTGACAACTCGGTTATCAATTTCAAGGGGGACTACAAAAGTACGTATTGATCATTTGCTGACGGACGTCGACAAACCCATTCAGTCTACTCAGTCTACCGATATAATTGAGCACGAGAATCAAACCGCACAGAGCACAATAGTTGTTGTCGTTCAAGAAGGTGCATCAAGTTCATCGTGCGTGTGACACGTAAGTCGTACCCAACAACTGTCCACGGCTATTCAGCAACATGTTTTATCGCTAAGTTGTATATCGGAATGGTAACCGTTATTTAGAAAACATAGCACGTACATTTGATGGGAGTCAAGCACTGTACAACGTACACTCTAACAGCCGCTTGCTTTTTGACACTCGCACTCTTCTTCTTCGATGGGTGATTTCGTGATCAAGGACGAGGAGTTTGAGTGCGTTGACCACGACGCGGTCATACCATCAGCAGAATCTGATCTTGTTGTAGTATCGATTGAATCCAAACCCGAGTCGCTTGCAAAGACCAACTACTTTAAGCCAAACGCGCGCGCGCGCCATAACGTGGATGGAGCGCCAACGCAGTCAAAGCATCACAAGTGTGAGGATGAACACGATTCCGAGTCAACAGACGCGACAACATCCGACGCCACAGAAAGCATACTTGAGCTGTGCATTGTTCTTGATGTCACTGCGTCTATGGGTGCATGGTTGAAGAAAGCACAGGAAGAGTGCGTCAAGATCGTCGACAGTCTTAAAGAGTCTTCGGTTGCAAAGATTCGTGTCGCAGGAGTTGTTTTCCGCGACCTCAAGGACAATTTTGTGACGCAAGTTTCTCCATTCACTGAGAACGTTCAGCGGTTCAGCAGCTTCTTAAACCAATACCAAGCGAGAGGAGGGGCTGACATTCCGGAAGCAATTGGTTCCGCTCTCCACGCAGCTACCGAATTGTCTTGGACTAAATTGCGCATGGTTAAATCGGAAGTTGCTGCGGAAGTGATCAGCACGGGTGGAACTGGACTCGAACGAGCTGCAAACGACCCAACACGAGTTTTGGTGCTGGTCACCGATTCGTACCCGCACGGTCTCATTGCTTCGGGGGACCATTTCCCTCAAGGAGAGACTCACGACCCGCTCGAACAAGCACATAAACTTGCAAAAATGGGAGTGACTATCCACACAATCGGTGTTGGAGAGATCGACACGCATCCAATCGCCAACGAGTTCTTGCACAAAATTGCATCTTTAACACAAGGTCGGTCAATGCGATTGGACAGCGCCACGAGCATTCCAGAGTTAATTTTGGGGAGTGTGATGCAAGAAAAACAACGTGACGATCTCATGGAAAAAGCTACAAAGCATCTAAACATGATGAAACTGAGCGGTATGAGCAACGAAGACGTGGTTGAAGCTGCATATCGTTCTTTGTACCAGGAAGTCAAGACTACCGGTCAAAAGTTCATCAGTATCGACGTAGCGACTGCGCAAGTGAATGGAACTACATTCGACAATTGTAGCTCATTGAAAGAAGCGCGCAAGAAATGGGGGGAAGACTCCTATACTCCCACTACTGACCCAGACGACGACGACATGGTATACCCAGCGTATCGCTCGTTGTCAGTGTCCGCTTCCACGTACTCCAAATCTGAGCCAAACGCATACCGTGGACTTTCATCTGAACCGAGTGCTCAGCCACCACAACTTGAGCGACACCAAACTATTTGTCGCGAGGCATCCATTGTCACCACAGACCTTTCGAAGGAAGAGTTCGTGCGAGTGCTTGGACGTCGCATGCTGAGCATTACATAAGTCATTTGGGAATAAGTGTTGGTCAGTGAGCTTTGATTGAGAGGATGGATCCTGTGATTCAAGAATGGGGGGACAACATCATTGAGATTGAGTGGACGGAGATCTCCGGGCATGGCACAGAAGGAACTGGTGCAATTTCGGTGTTTGTCAAACATCCTACCGAAAAAACGGTCATCTCAGGAGCGGTGGCTTTGATTTTGTGCGAGTTAAGTGGAGATAGCCTTGTGTCAGTTCATGTGTGCAGTTGGTCAATGTACAAGAACATGATATGGGCAGATGTCTTCAGTGCGATCGAACGTCATCGCTTACATTTCAATAGAGAGAAACGGTATCGACTGAAAGTCAGCTGTTCAAAAAGGAAGTTGTATAAGAAGGTACAGATTGTCTAACAAGTACTTAGATGCTCGCTAAATTGTGTTATACCTATGTTAGAGTATATTCGCACACAACAATCCACAGATAAAAACACAAAACATGAGAATAGTAGTCGATACCAATGCAGGAGAGAATGCTCTCTTTGAACATATTGAGCGTCTTGTCAAACAGAAGACAAACGAGGGTACGTTTGGTGCTAGCCCCCCTACCGTTTTGCGACAAAGGCTTGATTTAGGAGACGTCTCCATAGAACTCCCATGTGAGGAGGCGGACTCTAGTGTGATCAAGAGTTGGCTGTTTGAACGTAAGACGTGGAGTGACTGGTGTGCGTCAATCGTAGACGGGAGATACCGAGAGCAAAAGCAACGTTTCTTGTCTTCAAATGATGGCAACAGTGAGCTCGTCTATATGGTAGAGGGCAACCTTAAGAGCGACAGCGGAGATACTCGCGGCTTGCACAACCGGTCTGCGAATGCCGCTCTTGTGAAGACCGCACTGCGTGACAAGTTGCCTATTCTTCGCACGATTGACTCGCATCAAAGTGCAGAGATGATTGTCTACGTTGCTGTACAGGCTCGTCGAGAAGGACTATGCTCCTCAACCAATCGTGTGATAGTAGGCCTTGATCAAACAAAGCTAAAGCGAAAGCGTGACAATCTTACGCAATCTCCTTCTACAATGTTGTGTGCGATGCTGTCCGTGATTCCTGGAATGTCGGATGCTCGCGCACAACAAGTACAAACAACGTTCTCGAGCATGAATAGCATCATCCAAGCTAGCGAGAGCGATCTTGCGAATGTTAATTGCGGCAAACGCAAACTCGGGTCAATTGTGGCAAAGCGAATTAAGCAAGTGTTTATTTGAAATTTGAGGCTTTCTGCACATGCACTCAACCACCTCACCACCTAACCGCCCGCATACATCGAACTCCAAAGACGCTACTTGTGACATCAATAGGTCGGCGGTACAAATCGGTCAAAGTTGTACGGGTCTTCGGTAGGGCTGTCATTATAATTCCATGCCTCCCTTGTGGGATTGTACCTCCACGGAGTCTTAAATCCAGTGGAGTGGTCGGTTTCCTGTTTCATGTATGGTTTGTTTTCGTTGTATTTACGATGATAGATCATGATGCCGACCGGGATGGCATTCTTAGCTTGCTTGCCATACAGAACAACTTCCAAAAATCGAAGTGCGTTTGCCGGAGTCGCTTCGTACTTGACTGTGTAGCTGGGTGGTCTCATAGAGTCATGAACCTTTGGATTATCGGCTTGGCTACTGGATTGTTGTGACCAACCTCGAATGGTGAGCGAGTCGTAGAATGGGTATAGCTCAGTCATATATCTCATGTGATCAGATGCAACGTAAGTAAACTCGAGTTCTTTTCGAGTATCCCCTGCTTCCTTCGGCTCGACTGCGAAATGCATTTGTTTTTCAACCATGCCCCCATTCGTTTTCACGGTTGTTGTATGCAAGTTTTGACTAAACTCATCTTCAAAGAGCTGAAGAGAAACTCCCATCCTCACTCTTACAAGAAGCATCACGTATAGCTGGGGCTGATCAGTTCTTTGTATGACCATTCCACCAACGTTCTTGTGCCCTTCGGTTTTTGCTTTTTTTTGGGAGACGTCAAGAAGTTTGAGCAACGCTTCATGGACTTCCAAAGATTTGATCAACTCACTCTCGTGCGTAAGTTTGTCTGGAGTCGCATATTGGTCGGATTTGGTGATACTGTCAGCAAAGTACACACCTTTACCAAATCGCCCACCCCTGTTTGGGGGTTCGAACCCAGAAGCGATGATGTTTGCCACTGAAAACGAGGATGGTGTCCCGTGGAATAAGTAGTTCTCGTTCGTGTGAGCCTGTATCGACGGTTGAGTGTATGACGCAGTTTGTGACGTCAGCGAAAACGTTGGCTCCTTTTGCATAAACATATCAAACCCAGTCGTGGTGTTGTTGTTGATTTTGATCTTGTGATGCATGTTTTCCTGTGAAGCATATTGAGCTCTCTGGTGTTCCATGACACTGATTGCGCGGTCTTTGATGTGTGGCTTGGATGTGAACGACTCCTGTGCCGACATGTACTCGTACATGCGTTTAGGATAGACGATTGCAAAAGCGCCATCCAAAACCAATTCGTTATAAACGCCGGCGTATTCGTAACAATCTGCGCCGTACCCTATTTGGGTTGATAGCTGATTGTCAAACAAACGCTTCAAGGCGTCCACACTTGCGTTTGAGAAATCTGCGAATAGCACACTGTTGCTCTGTTGACATAAGTAAAAGCGCTCGTCTTGAGAGTACGTGTTGGCAAGATGTAGGAATCTTGGTGAGTTTGTTTCCCAGGTCATGTTACGATACCAAATTCCATTTCCATCCATGAGTTTGTTATGAACTTCTTGAGACCTCGCAAGCTCCAGTTTCATTGAAGTGATCAAATAATCGGGGCGGTACGAGTCCCGAGGGACGTAGTTGATTGTGATCACACGATCGTAATCAGACATCTGCATCTCATCTGGTGTTCCCACTACGAAATGCATCGTTTCCAATGGATTCTCCGATTTCAATGGCACGTACTTGGGGATGCGAAGGTATCCCTTCTCGCTCACCATTGCGGTCGCTTCATTATCTATATCGCTGTTGTAGATCCACTTGGAAGTCCACACAACAGGGGGATGTATATCATATAGATGAAATGACATTCTGCATACGCCACTCGGCTTACCGTTAACAAATTGCCCGTGCAGCGTGAAAGGCAAAGGGAGCATCTCATCGCTCCATTTGATGAGGCCATCCAACCTTCCATTGCCATGAAACACTCCTTGGTTCAAACTTCCCAAGTAAGAAGAACGTTTATTCGACAAAGGGAATTGAACGTTTTCGAGTTTCTCTTTCTGGTGCAATTCCTCCGAACTGTGATACACGATTGATGCGGTTGTCCAAGACGATCCCGAAAACGTAGATCCCGAAGTCGTCATCTTAACAACATCACTAGCATTGTTTGTGGGTGGAATGGATGGTCCAACAACCTTACCCGTTGGAGATTTGAAATCGATCTTTCCAGCGACGAATGGAAACTTCGTAGTGACCAAGTTACATCCCGAACCAAGCAGAGGAGCTTTGAACCACGCTTTTAGTTTAGTGTTGTCCTCTCGATCTTGTGCTTGGAAATGTACCATACCATACCCAACCGTCCCTTGCATCATACTCAGCAGGGTTGGGAATTGTTGAGGAGGAAGTCCTGTATTGACGATTATGGCGTATTTGCTGGCGGCTGACGACGACGTTTGGACAACAGATGGGAATGTTGATTGGCCTGAGCCTCCACTGGTTGCCGCCACGAGTGATAGAGTCGTGGATCCACTCATGGGAATTGTGGTAACTACTGGAAACGTTGAAGTGCTTGAGGGTCGAGCTCGTTTCTTGCCGCTCATGACGTTCATAAACTCAGGCGGTGTAATCGTACTTGGGTTGATACCTTCGACAATCTTCAACCAATATTTTATGTGAATCAACGGAATGGTGGATGCCATGTTTGAAAGGACCGCGGTCCTCACATAGGGGTTTTTTCGCAAAGAGTCATGAACATAAGACCACACGTAGTTGACGCAGTGCTCCTGTCGGCTCTCCACGTTCATGTATTTATAGAGAGAGACGATCCATTGATTTGCACATTTTTCTTTGTCGTAATTGTTATTGGGATTTGCGAGGTTGCTGGTCGGCATCAGATCTACAATCGAGTTGTACGTTGTGGGCGGCATGGTTGTTTTGATTTCATTATCAATATCGTCGGCAGACGTTCTAATGTCATCTAGCATCTCGTCTGTAATCGAATAGATGATCGATGTCATGCTATGCGAAAGCTTGAGGGTAGATGGCATCGGTAGGCTTCGGACGAACGCGTACGCATACACGCCAAAATTATGGAGATCAACAACATGTTCTATGGGGATCTTTTCAAGTACTCCTCGATCACTATCCATCGATTGGCTGGGAGTGATCACCCAAACCCACTGTTGCTTGAGGTGACGCAAATAAGTATCGATTGTCGGACCACCAAAGATATCTCTCTCGGATTTAGTATTTATCGCGGTTGTCATGTTTTGAATCGTAGTCTTAGTCTTAAAATTGGCACCAAACCAAAGAGTCATCAAACGTTCTTGCCATATGTATAGTTTGGCGTTGCCGAAGCTATTGGAGACATTTGTAGTGAAGTTGCCGGGATTCGCATCGATAGTAGCTTGAATCGCACTCACCGGAAACTCGGCTGCCATCGTGTCGTGTCGATTTCGCACAACACCGCGCTATTTCAAATATATTTGACAGCTCGACCACCACATACAAGACCGTAGAATGGAAGATGTGCGAGATGGACAAGCAGAAACATTCGACCAGCTTGGGATCCCTTATGAGTACCACAAGGATGTGGGGGTGATTGTTGGTACGCGGCGCGCAGGATGCGGGGAGGGTCGCTGGGTGTTCGACAATGATTTGAATATACAAGAACAAATGGAACGACCGTATCCAATTGTGGAAACACTGAGAGCGCGAAATAAAAGATGTGAGGAAGCTCGCATTGCCATTCAACAATGGAGTGAACGCTGGAATCGCGAACGTGCCGAGCGAGCCGCGTGCAACGAACACGAAGCGTCTGAATCATCTGAAATCAATTCGGAGGACAGTGACGGGCTCTACGATCAACCACAAACAATTGTCGCAAAACAAACACCACACCGCCCATCAAATACACCATTGGCGTCAGAACTCAAACGGAGACGATCCAAGACATCCTCAGATGACGCAGGACTATTTTTGCAATGTATCATTCAAGAGAAAGCCCGGTCCAATGGTCGCATCGACTACACAATCATCACGCCAGACGGCAAGCGGTTTCGTAGCAAAACGGGAGCGTTAGACCACATGAAAAAATCAAGCGAGTTGTTGGAATGCCAGAGCGACGAAGATGAAGCCATTGGCGGTTGCTCAGCCAATAATTGATGTGATTGATGTGTGTGTATAGGTCACTCGCCCGGGGAGTGTCACTGCATGTCTTTTTTTTGCTGTCGGTATATATATGGTTAACCGCATACAATCCGCTCGACAACTTCGATTCGGTGGTTCCCATGAGCGTGTCAGTGGGGCAACGCAAACTGGAGTCGACAACGTTCATCAAATTTCTAGAAACACCCACTGTCACAGTCAAACACTGGAACTACTGGCCATTCAACTGGCAGTTTTGGCAAGATAATATTGTAACCGCTCTGTTTAAGATCAAAACAATCGGCAACCACGTCACTCCCGACGTGTTGGAGTTAAAACACCCGGGAAATGTTGCTGAAATGACTAAGGCGTTGACAGAAATCTCCCTATGGCCGTTTACCGACAGTGAATTTGTTGAAACGGTGGTCGATACAATAATGGGTTTCTATAAAGTCTCGCCACATATTCCTCTTGTGAAACCCGACATTGTCGTGTTTCACTCATCAAACACAATAAGGACTGCTCTGGTTTACTACATTGTAAACAAGATCGTCCTTCCACTTAAGGTCGCAACCACAACGAACGCATTCATCAATCCCAATGTTACCAAGCGAGCACTAGCGCAAATCGATCGTCCCCTGGCTCTGGCTATCACTTCGTATTGGAAGACTCGAGTGTTGGATTATGTGTCAACATGGGGTACTGTCGAAGTCGGATGGGGGAACTGGAGGGGAAGAAACTTTGAATATGTACGCAGTTTGACAAACGATTCTCGGAAACCAAGTTATGGTTTCAAATCCCCAAGACATTTCCAGCCTAGAATCCGTCAAGCCGTTACAGATTTGATGAATTTGCGATTCGGAGTTGTCAACGATAGCAATGTTCACCGACTGGTGACCGGATGGATAAGAGCATTCCGAGAGGCTCTGAAGAAAATTGAAAGTGAAAACATGGGCTTGCAAAACTTCGATGATGGATTTTACAGTTTCGATCAATGGGGTTTGGATGTGCATTTTAGCTTCATCTTCAATTGTACATTGAATGTGCCCCCCGGCTGGATTGAATATATGCTTCAAGACGACCCAGCAGCCAAATCCGCAAATCAACAAACACGCATCAACAAGCGTAAAAGTGTGACAGATCCCGAAGATTCTCGAGCGACGAACGACGAGGTAGCTAGGGCAGATACGATTGATGACGTTCTTGACAACATGTATGATTCGAATGAACAAGATAAGACGAGTGGTTCCGGCGCTTCTGGTGGTGGAATGGCAGGTGCTTCGAGTAGCGCTGCGATTGTCGTGGCAACAGCGGCACCAGTTGTAATTGTAGAGACGTTCCCGTCGATGCAAGAGGCTGGCATGCAATTGCATATTCAAGACTGGGGGGACGTGGCAGGTAGTTTTCGCATTTCGCCAAACCTAGACACTCAAGCGCTGTCTTGCAGCACGGCATCTCGAGAAGGAGACGGAATATACTTTGGTCCACTGGATAAGATGAGACTCGCACCAGGAGTACCCGAAAAGTACACAGGTTTGTATCCAGACACGTCTGAAACGAAGCAGAATGGGATTGTGCAATACCCATTTGAAATGGAGTTGTTCGACCGTTACTCGGGTCAATGGCTTGAGGGGAAGTGGGATGGAACTGGGCAGTTTCAGTTTTACATGAAGCACTCTTCATATGACAACGTGCCTTGCATCTACGAAGGAGAATTCACTGGCGGTTACATGAATACGAGAAAACATCTTTCAACAATCCATTTTCTGGCAAGGGGTATTGACCAGCAGATTGTCATGTCACTCGTCGACATTACATATAAGATGGGAGTCGTCGATGACAAATACTTCGAACTTGTAGTGTATGGTTATTCGACGGACACGAATCTCCCGCCAGTAACATACACTCTTTCTGCTAACGATGTCAATGAAGCCTGCCTGGTGGAGCTATACGAAGCTGTCATTATTGATGGGCCCATATTGGAAACTGAAGCCATAAAATGTACCTACAACCAAAGCAAGCAAACGATATGGAAAAGTTATGTCAATATGTTACCACTCAATTTTTACAAGCGCGTAGACATGTTGAAATGGCGCGTGTTTGCCGTTGATGGAAGTGGTGTCGAAAGGACACTTCCACCAATGATTTCGTACGAGTTACGAATTAAGGCAGTGAATCAACAACGTTTCACGGAGTTCCAAAAGTTCTTCAAGAGTAGCCAAGTTCATTATGATATGAGGAAGTTGGGCCAATATGAACACCACAGTTTGGAGTTGGTCGCGTGCGTAGATCTAGCAGCTTCTAACTCATGGGTGGACTTTTGCTTGAAGCGCATTCACAAGAATGCATCGATCATGAAAAAATGTCGCGAGGCTTACACATCGACCACTGAACTTCCAAGACCAAATCCGAATGTACCGACTCGAACCAATACGCTGCTTAAAGAGTACATTCGAGAGACGGGTAACTCGGACCTATTCAAAGCACGGAACGACGATCCACCACTGCAAGCAAACGAACAATACCTCTTTCACGCCACAACGGTGCAAGCACTGACTCAGATCATGACGGACCATTTTGATACATCTTTGGGTCAAAGCGGCAAGATTTACGGCAAAGGTGCTTATTTTGCAGACGACCCTGCCAAATCTCACAAATACGAATTTGGAAATGAAGAGGAGCGTATACACTTGTTGGATCTTTTAGGTGACGCATTGCACGGAGTCAACATCGAGGACCCAAATTTGCGTTTCATGCTGGGTCTCAGAGTCTCTCTTGGTTGTTCCTTGGAAATCGAAAGTGTGATCAGCCCACATAACACTTTCAAGCAGAACAATCATTTGGGGAATAACAAATTCTTCCTAGATGGTAAACAGGTTAACATCTTTTACGACAAAGTCCTCAAAGAAAATCCGCCGAACGTGCCCCCGCATGAATGGGTACAAAGGAAACGAGAAGAACTCAACAGGCTCCATTCGTCATTGCAAAGTCTTTTTGTGCAGAAACCAGATGAGACTGTCTCTATTACGGGCTTTCATCGGTATGCCGAATTCATCGTATATAATGGGATGATGGCGTTGCCCACACAACTATTCGTGTACAAAACAAGTGAAGAACAGCCACACCTAGATTCGTATGTGGCTGAAAGTCGAGTAGAGTGACCATAATAGTCTGAGTGTATCTGTCACAACTGTTCGTTTTCGTAATTCAAAAGTGAATTTAGTGAGTGAGCATCCAACACTAAAACTCGAACACGTTGGGTCCGTGTTAGACGCAACTAAATCCCATTAACTACTCATTCTTGAGACCCTCGGTTTGTGCGTCTGCGAAAAGTGTATAAACTAGAGTCCACACTTGACGCTTCGCTAACGTCGACACGATTTTTTGTGCGCGCGCAGTTGAGCACGTGCGCACCACACAATGTCCAAAGTTGATGTCGGATCGTTGTTCGTCGATGATTCCGAATCGGAGTTTAACGCACAGACACCATCGAGAGTGAGCACACTCGACGAGAAAACAAACACTGACGAGCGATCTGATGTGCGAACCCGACCTCCTCAAAAAGAGGTTTTCTATGCAGACAAGGTCGTCAAGCGCATCAATTTTGACAAGTATGTTGGTGACGAGAGCACAACCCCACAAAGAGTGCTCGACGATTGGGAAGAAGAATTGACACAACCTGGTGGAGACCTTTATGGGTTTCCACAAGAAATGATTGATCACCGAAAACTAAAAGAGCTAGAGAGGGTCGAGATCATGTTGAAGCCAGTGATTTACCGCGCGTCGTTCTCACATCAAAAACTGCTCGACTTTCAAGCTACAATCAAGTCTACAAACTATTCCCAAGGAATAGACATCTACTCGAAGCAACAACTCCAAAGTAAGTTGTTCAAAACATCTTGGATCGAAAAAGTGATGACAAATTCTTGCAGCTGGTATGAGCTTGCCGTCGACCCCCTGCAATGCCTTGTCGTTGGAAGCGAGACAAGCTTGGGACAAAAGTTGCGTCCGTGGGATGGGTATGGAGTCGACGCCAAGTATATCTTAGATGGTTTCAAACGTTCACTTGCAATGGTGGTCAAAAACTTGGAACCTAAAATGTCTGTCAAAGAAATTCAATTCGTGCAACAACTAGAAGAAGTCTTCGAGCGTATGGTTCAAAATTACGTTGCATTGACGCTTCGTCGACTCAAACTTCAAGAACACAACGCTTTCAATCAGTCGTCTCCCGACCCCTTACCCAACATCCAGAACATTTACGAGTTTGCAGTCAACGTGTTGATTTTCTATACGGATGCATACTGGATAGTGAACCTCTACCAACAGGAAGACATCCCTCACATTCACGCAATCATAAACTCTCTCATGACTGTGGAAGACGGACAAACAGTGATGATGGAATGTATTCACGACATGTTTGGATATTCAGACAACTCTGTATTTGGAAACATCATTCGAAAGTCAGCTCAAATGGTGAGTTCTCTAACTGTAACTGCATTGAGACCGTACATCGATTTGCAACAAAAGATGCATCAAGACACCCCCGACTACATACAACATTTGAAAGATAGCGCGTCGGACGAAGACGAAGAACCTGAGGTCACATCTGCTCTGCATGATGAATTCAACAAGCCGGAAGACCAAAGTTCCTCATCGGTGTTCATTTCGAATGCAATTGCCATGAGCCTTCAATCGGAGTTGCAACAAGCGCTTTCAAAAAACAACTCATTCGCAATGGTTTGTACGGGAGAGAAGATCGTCGTACCGACACATTCCATGTCACTATCGAATATACAGCGACACATTCATGAGAATGAAACGCAAGCCGACTTAGTCTTCGGTAACAACAGCAAGCTCATTGTCGAACATCTTGCTAAGGTACTGAACGAGCGATTAAAAACCGACAACACAACACAACTCAACCCTCGGATTCACAGCGTGAACAACACTTCTTCTATAGAAGAAGACATGAATCAGTCCCGATTTGCAACGGATGCCATTGTGTTCAAAGGACGTAAGAGCGGTGATATGTTTGAGTTTTGATACCCATAGCTCGACAACGGATTTGAATGGGTTTGCGTGGGTTGGGAGGCGAGTCCGTTGTCATCTATCAGGAGGCCAACGAGTGAGATCAGCTTTCTCCGTAGAGCATAAGACATTCCACAGTTCGACGATATCTTTTTGGGCGGATACTATCGGTTGCGCCAAGCCCAAGCGGTTAATGGACCCACCAAAACATAAGGCTCTCAACAAGCGCGTCATGTTCTTGGTCGTGTTCGTAAGCTGTTCTGTTGAGTTGAGCTTATAATCATTGTCGGTTCCGTAGAGGTTCTGTATGGTTTCACCAAACATGGTCTTGGACCGTGTGTCAGTCGTCGTGGTTGATTTGCGTAGTAGTTGCGAGATGTTGCAGTTGATTAATGGATTGTGCCACCCATGAAACTTGCATGCGACTAGGTAGTCAATGACGCGCTCACTGGTTGGAGCGGGTGTCTCGCAAATCAACTGTACTGTGGCATCGAATCGCTTCTGTTGTGTAGGCTTGAACTGATTACGATCTAAATGATCGTTGATTGCGACGTTTTGTGCAAAATAGTATAACCATTTTCGAGCAGCAGATGCACGATCGGTTCGATTGTTTGTGAAGAAATATGTTTCATTTTCGTCTGTTGGTTGTATTATCAGATTCGGAAGGGATTGTAAGCCATCATGCAAAGTCGAAGTCGAGCCAACTATTGAATCTGTCTTTTTCACTTCAAATAAAAACCCCATAAGACCCCGTTGCTCATTAGTCTTTGTATTAGCGATCATGAGAATGTTTGGATTCGATGCATTGAACGGTGGATCAAATTTGTGGGGAGGGTCAAGATTATCGGGCAACACGCGTTGATTGTATGTCAGTCTTATTTGTGGAATGATGTGTTCGTTGTTAATGTTGACGGGGAATTCTTCCTTGTCGCGTCCAATGCTTCTCATCTTTCTCACGTCGTGCACATCAAACACTCTTTGTGCACTTTGTCCAGCCAACGAATTGGTGACGGTTGGTTGTTCGGGGTAGACGTTGACAAGATCTTCGTGGTATTCATTCGGATGTCTCCCCATCAACAAGTCCGATCCATACAGAACTCGCGTTCTATCAGCGTGGGGATTTGATTTGTTTGTTACCGTACGTCTGAATTGCATGGCGTTCTTAACGTCGTTTGTTGGAGCCACCGAGTAAAAACAATTGTGAAGGTCATTGACGTCACTCTGATTGTCCCTGTCAACCAACATCATAGAATCGGGATGGTTGTCGGCTTCACGACTAATCTCTCGAAACAATGTCATTGTTGGTTGGAACACGCTGCGTTGGTTTGATGGTGACACTTCCGTTTCTTTGAACGCCGTTGGTTCATGGTCCTCCAACCTTGTGTATTTGTATCCGTTGTACAATCCAAGCCAAATCGGAAAATACTCGTGTCCGTACCCTCTGTTCTTGTAGAAATTCGATTTAATTTTGACAGACAACACGGTATTCGATGCGACCTTAGCCATTTCCTGTCTTTTCTGTCTTGGATCTTCGGTTTTTATGTCGTATTGCTTCATAGTGGACCAAAGTTCCGGATCACGCGAATAATGAAGCCACAGGTGAACAAAAATCGCATACTGCATGTGTTTGAGATCATCAATTGGTAGGGAGGTATCTTGTGTCATAGTCATACGTGTCATGTTTATTGTGTTACGCAGAGTAGGCGGCTGTCTGGCTTTTCCAAACAACATTTTTTTATGCAATTCCATCACGTTGATGTTGGTCTCAGCACTCTTGAATGTATCACATACGTTCTTAGGGGTACGTCCGTTTGTGTTGTAGTAATCGAATGTGAATGGTCTTGCTACAAATAGTCGAATTTGATCACCAATAGAAGTTGTGTTGACATCCCATAGACTACCAAGAGCTTCTTGGTTATCCGCTTCGATCAAATTAGCTAGTGGCAACATTGTTTACTGTGCGTGTACAAACCAGACTCACCACCAACCCCCCTTTATATATACCGACTCTAGACAGAAGCAGAAGAATGTTGAGAGCTTGTGATCGATTCATCTTGAAGCGAACGCAACGCCATATTGCTGTAAAGCGTAATGCTTTGCATTAGTCCCCCCGTCATGGGGCTTTTGTTGTTACTAGCGAGCCACATGATGATGGCATTACGTTCATAAGTATGGCCGTCGCAAGCGACTACGGGGTCTTCAAATGGCAATGCTGTGATTGGACAGGTCAATGTGGTTGGAGTCGATTGTTTTGAACGCTGTGCTGGCGGACGCAGCAAGTATTTGTTCATTGTGGCGATACGCTTTTGTTTGCGTAGTTCTTCTAATTCCTCCATGCGCTGCTCGAATTGTTCTTGATCGAATTGTACGTCGTCGGAGGTGTTGTCACTATCGTCTTCCTGGTCTTCCGGTTGACTCCGTGGTCGATGTGGTTCTTCTGGTTCTTCTTCGGAATCTTCTTCTTCGTATTGTCCATCAGAAGAGCTGTCAACATCACTAACCACCTCGCTGACATCGCTTTGTGGCTCGTATTCTTCACCATCTTCACAGTCATCAATGTGATACTCGACTCCTGAGCGAGTGCGTCTCCCTTGGCCGTTCATCGTGTACTCAGGATCCAACCCATTCGTAGAAGGTAGCCTGGAAAATTGCTGGATGGGAGAACCTGCCAAAACCATCACGCTTGGTATTACGTGCAGATGATCTTGAGAGCGCAGAGCTCGAGAGTGATGAATCATTCTACGATTGTGTGAAGAGTCTTCTCGGTGTACGTGCACCAGACTTTGCGGCATTTGTCGCATCGAACGTCGTTCAATCGAGAGGACGCTCTCTCTTGCGCTGATGGCATTGTTTGCGCGCGGGCCCCAAGCATCGAGTAGAACCATGCGTCGGTATGGGTGGAGTACATCCTCGCGTTGTTGACGATGTTGTAGTTCTGCTATTCTACGAGACGGACGTCGGTGCATTTGCAGTCGTCTGGTCGTTATCAACTCACGACACCCAGCAAGCGATAAATATAAGGATAGCGACACCGGAGTGCTTGCATTGAGACACAAAATCTTCGTTCGTTGACGATGAAAACTTACACTCCCGTGTACCAAATGCACGGAACCGTAAGTCGTTCTTCTTACGTCCCAACTTATAGCACAAGCCAACCGCAAAAAAAGCAATCGCCTTCTATTTCTATGACAGTTATTGGGTTAGTGATGTGTGGTCTATTGCTTGCAATCACTGGTGCAATCGTCGCATCGGTCATTTTGTCACAGATCAACGACGACGACAATACACGTTACTCGAACTCACAACAGCAACCAACATACCATACTCCAAACGCACAATCTGAAATACATTGGCTCAGGGGCCCACCAAAGCCACCACCACCACCACCACCACCACCTCTCACGTCTCAGATCTCAACCAACTTTGTATCCGAATCCACCCACTCATCTCCATCACCACCACCACCACCATCACCACCACCACCACCATCACCACCACCACCACGTCAAAGCATTCAACTTGTGTGGACGCAGCAACCTCCGCATCCACCAAATGCTCCACCAGATTCACCACCCACCGCATTCGAACGATCCGTCCCAAGAAGCAGCGTTTCAATGAATGTGAACTTGCCTGGCTCAATCGATTCGTTCGATCCGGATTTGTACCGAACCGAGCTGGCAAACCGACTGAACATTCCCGTGAATCGCATTCAGATTAGGGTCGTTGGAGGCAGCGTTATGGTTGAGATTCGAATCGACACGCCGAATGCTCGACGCGCGTCACGCTTGTCACGCATCATACCGTCACGAATCAACTCATTGTTCGGTTCGAATTCGTCTATGTCCAAGACACCGACCACCACTCAACCCTTGCTTCCATCTCAGTTGTTGCCAAACGTAGGATGGGTATCAAATGGATCAACGCTACCCATTGAGATCGTGCATGAGTTCACCCCCTCTCCACCGAGACCAGCGCTACCACCCTCTCCCCCCTTCATGCCATACCCTCCACCTCCGACGCCGTCTCCGCACGCATTTGATCATTGGGGCGATTCGTCGTCCAATGGAGTGGCAAACTTCAGACCAAACCCACCATCACCACCTTCTCCATCTTCACCGTACCGCGTCATACCAAGTTTGACACCGCTACAACGAGAAGAACAAAACGTTGCGATGCGCGCAATATACCAATCGCTCAATCAACCATACCCTCTTGCAAATCGTTACCCATGCGATGAGAACACCTCGCCCAACGAGTGGAAGGGGGCTTCCTGTGATCGAGGGCATGTCGTCACGCTCGACTTTGCCTCTCGTGCAATCCAAGGACAACTGCATTCGGCGATTGGCACATTGACTCAACTTAACCGAATTAACATACAAAACAACCAAATAAGCGGCACCATACCAACCGAAGTGGGACTGCTAACCAACCTGGCCGACCGCTTTTCAATCGACCGAAACGCAATCAGCGGCACCATACCCACTCAAATGGGATTGGTGTCTTTGGTCGATAAGCTCTCTATGTTTTGGAACGAGCTCAGTGGGACCATTCCAAGCGAGCTGTCTGCGTTGAATCCATCAGAGTGCAGCCTCTCTGCAGGCGACATGTGGTCGACGAATCATTTCGAATGCCCAATCCCATCTGGGTTGTCTGAAGGGTGCGCCCTGTCTGCGCACTGTGGCGATGTCACCATTTTGGGATTGCAGCATTCGAATGATCGACTTCGAGTACCACCACCTCCCAAATCACCCGAACCGAGCCCTCTACCATCACAACCATTACCACCATTACCACCGCCACCGCCGCACACACCGCCACCAGCAACACCCCCGTGCACTCCATTGTCACCCTCGACTCCTCCACTTACTCCGCCACCATCACCATGCACGCCTCCACAACCGCCACCCAAAGCACCAGTGACTTCTCCTTCCTCGCAGCTCGATGTACCGGATACCACGTTCAGCAATGCCTCGGCAAACATCATTGGGAATCAAGTCGACACCTCCGAAGCCTCTGGTGTGACCATTGTTTACTCAACAAGCGGTGCGATTGGGGGGATCATCGTGTGTGTGTTTATCACATGCGTGCGGCGGAGAAGGCGACTCAACAAAGACCGGAAAAGCCTGCTCGAGGCTCAAGCACAGCGAACTCGAGCACCACTGCGACCAGATGCGTCAAATCGGCGTATTGTCGTTGCACAAGAAGAGAATGATACTGACGCAGATGGATCCACCCCACGAGAGCAACGCGATCGGGATGTGGATGAAATGCTTACTCCAAGATCGAAGGCGACGCTGTCCGCTCAATCTAATCAGCCGCAAGTTTCCGACCTTCGTGCGGCATTGCTTCATCGCCAGTCACCTCATTCGACTCCTGCGACTCTCCCGGCAGACGGGGATCGATCCTATAGACAAGTTGCCGACGCTGCTTCCACAGATACCTCCATCCACCCATCTCAATTTGCTTCGGATGGGGGTCAACTCATTCACGACATGCGACACGATTTGCTTCACATACAACAAGAGTACAATGACGGGTTGCTAGATCCGAGACAGGAGGACACCACACATGGCGATGAGTTTATAGATGACGGATTGAGTGATTTTGGTGGAAGTCACAACTCCTCACAGTCTTCGATAAGCGCACCTCCTGTCCCTCGAGGAGCATGCACTGTAGCTGACATTGAAACCGTCGCAGATCAGTACACTCTCAATACTGTATACGCAGCTGGAGCAATTCCGAACCCGATGTATCTAGGGGATCACGAAGACCAACTAACTTCACCCAATTCTAGTGAAGGAAGTCACCGTTCAAGAAACTCAAAACGCACATCACTACGAAATGAACTACCAACTGCTCCCCCCGCACCTGCCCGTTTGCCAAGTCCTAGTCGCATGTCTATGGCGAAAGCTTTTATGCACAAACCGACAGGTCCACCGTCGGTCATCGTGGAAGAGAATGAATCGGATCAATCAAGCTCGACTTCATTGCAAAGTTCAAACGGGTCACAAGCAAATCAAAGGTTGTTATCGACACAAGATCCAGATCGTCGCACATCACAATATGTCTAATGCTGTTTATCGTTGACCTCGGTGCCACCAACCGCGTGCGCGAGCCTTTAAATAATTTTGTGCGGTGACCCGACAATCATCCAAGGCATCATGTAATTGATACACGGTGTTCGCGTCCCGGTTATGCAAATACTTGTATAGATTCTGATTCGACAGCGACCGTCGTAGATCTTGTGACACATGCTCCTTGCTCCTCAACATAGTACAAAAAAAATCATGAGTTTGAGTAGCCGCGAATGCCGGCATATCTACACCCCAGGCTTTAGCCGTTTGTGAGAGGATTCTTCGATCGAACGATGCATTATGTGCAATCCATGGAACGTCTCGAGACTGCGACGTCTTGAACATTCGATCGATCATACACAAGCCAGTTTGTGGCAACTTGCCTTCTCGACGCAGTTGTTCATGAGTTATCTTGTGTACTTTGACTGCTTTGGACGAGATGAACACTCCACGAGGCTTCTTCCACAGCCATTTTATGGTTTGAACTTCGTCTCCTTGTTGGTTGCACACGATACAAGCAAACTGAATCGCCACATCAAATGTCCCCAATCCAGTCGTCTCCGTATCAAACACAACAAAGCATGCATCCTTGTGAAGATCGCTTGTGTTATGAATCGATACCACTGGAGCACAGTACGCGGTTGATTGCACAGCTGTGTCTGGTAAACGAGGCTCTTCTTTGTTAAACGCTTGAATTGCACGCGAAGCTAAAAGGTGAAGATGTGCTTTCATCCGGTTCTTCACAATCCCGTTGCCCTTGGTACTTTCTACAGTTCTGGAAAGTGTAGCAAAATGATTGACGCAGTGCAGCAAGCTGATACGCCGCCGCTCCGATCTGATATCATCGGTGGTGAATGCAAACTCCTCCACCGGAGTGTCATCCAAAGCTGTAGTTGTTGCGCATGCGTCAAGCGTTTCCATCGATCTTTAAGCGGATTGAATTCTTTAGGTACACTTCTCGAATAACTTTTAGCGCACTTATTTCATAATTGCTCAAAAAAACTTGCACGCGGTCGGTGTTTTGAATCGTGGATCACAAGCGTATAATTGAAACTGTGAGATATCCACCTGTGAATGGGGAGTCCCACATACATGTCGAAGATTTATGTCCATCACAGCAAGACGTGTGCGCGCAAGAAGATCTGTGCGTACTTGATAACCATGATGTTGACATTTTAGACTCACTGAATCATTATGTTGTCTATGCTCTTGACGTCGAGACGAAGCTCCCCAACCAATTACATACCGTGAAAGGCCCTTACAAGAAGCGCTAAATGCCACAACCCACTCGTTTTCAAAAAGTGTACTATTAACGGGGTGACAATTGTACACACAGAAGAGGGTGCTCGCTTTTC